>Ga0137418_10000096_pt1 | contig 62410 bp, 55 predicted proteins | sample CZODoug3_1_2_16f_FD_122242 | JGI IMG/M metagenome (GOLD analysis project Ga0137418, IMG submission 122242) | Vadose zone soil fungal communities from Angelo Coast Range Reserve, California, USA - CZODoug3_1_2_16fungal (Hybrid Assembly) | ecosystem: Environmental > Terrestrial > Soil > Vadose...
GGGTTCCGCAGTGGGCAAGCGAGGCAATTGGCCAATCTGGGGCAGGACATCATGTTCATTTTTCCCGGGCGGATTCCCGCAGTCGAAGGAAGCCTGCAGTCGGGACAGACCTACCATTTCACCTATCACGACTACCTGGCGTTGCGGAATGAAGCGCGAACGCTGCGCACGGTCTCCGCGGTCATCAATCGCGAGGATATCCGCGCGGTCAGCGACTATGGCTCTACGAACGGACAGGTATTCGGCGTCGCGTCGGAGTACAACCAGATCCGCAACGTTCCCGTGGGTACCGGCCGTTGGCTGAGTGATCAGGACAGCGGTGAGCACCGCCGGGTGGCGGTCGTAGGTTGGGAGTTGCTCAAGAACGTGTTCCCGGGACGTCCCGCAGTGGGAGCGACCATGCTGCTCAACGGCATCCGCTTCGATGTCATCGGTGTTCTCGCCAAGGTTGGACAGGATGGAAACAACGGCACCAACGCCCGCATCTTTGTGCCGATCGAGACCATGCGCGAGCTGTTTCCCCTCAAAGGGGAAAACGCGGAAAATGCGATTTCATTCATCAACTACCGGCCCCTGAACAAGGCCGAGCACCTGGCGTCGAAGAACGAGGTGCACCAGATCATCGCCCGCCGGCATGACTTCAATCCCAAACTGGAAGACGCGTTTGAAGACTGGGACACGATCGAGAATTCGCAGAAAGTGGACAAGATTTTCAACGCGATGGATTACTTCCTCGGCGTGGTGGGGCTGGTGACGCTCGGGTTGGGTGCGATTGGGATCATCAACATCATGCTGGTCTCGGTGGCCGAGCGCACCAAAGAAATTGGATTGCGCAAGGCCTTGGGCGCCACCCATCGAAATATCATGACGCAGTTTTTCATCGAAGGCGCCTTTCTCACGGCCTTCAGCGGCGCGATCGGGCTGGCCATCACGATTGCTTTCGTGACCGTGCTGGCGATGCTGCCGTCGCCGGAAGGGTTCGATACGCCGCGGATTGTGCCGCTCTCCGCAGTGGCTGCAATTTTGTCGCTGACCATCGCCGGGGTCAGCGCGGGACTCTATCCCGCGCGCAAGGCGGCATTGCTGCCCCCGGTCGAAGCCCTGCGGCAGGAGTAACCATGATCCCCGATCTTTTCCGACAAGCCTACGAAGCGCTGCGACACAACCGCCGCCGCAGTCTGCTGACCATGCTCGGCATGGGGTGGGGCATTGCCACCGTCGTGTTGCTGCTGGCCTACGGCTCCGGCTTCGAGCGCGGGTTGTGGGCGGCCTTCCGGTCGTTCGGTACCAACCTGGTGTTTGTGTTTCCGGGGCGCACTTCGATGCAGGTGGGCGGAACCAAGGCAGGGAGCGAAGTGCGTCTGACGATGAACGACGTGGAACACATTCGGGCGGAAGTGCCTCTGTTGAAGCGCATGTCTCCAGAAGTTTTCAAGCAGTCCAACGTGGCCTATGGCGCGCGCAGCGGGAACTACGGGGTCAGCGGAGTTTATGCCAACTATCCGCGCATGCGGCGCATGGAGTTCGCGGAGGGAAGCGCTTTCAGCGAGGCCGACGATTTTACCCACACCCGGGTCGCCTTCATCGGGGCCGACGTCAAGCAGAAGCTGTTCTCCGGCCAGAACGCGATTGGCGAGGGCATTCGGGTCGATGGGATCTCCTACCAGGTGGTGGGCGTGCTGAAGCACGTCATCAACAATAGCGACGACAACCTGAATGGTCACGTGTATGTGCCGTTCAGCGGCATCACGGACGTCAAGAACAACTACTACCTCAACTCCATCGTCATGGAGTACGAGGGCGACCATGCCAAGGTCGTGAAGGCTCTGCGGGATTCGATGGCGTTCCATCACAACTTCGACCCCAAGGACAAGCGGGCGGTGTTCGTCTTTGACGTGTTCGCCGACTTGCTTGACCTGCGCGTGATCACGACCGGAATCAAAGTCCTGCTGGGCTTGATCGGCTTGCTGACTCTGGGCATCGGCGGTGTGGGCCTGATGAACATCATGCTGGTGTCGGTAACCCAGCGAACGCGCGAGATTGGTGTGGAGAAGGCCCTGGGGGCGCGGAGATGGCACATCTTGTTCCAATTCCTGTCCGAGGCGCTGGTGATCACCTTCCTGGGCGGGCTGGCGGGCGTGGCGCTGGCTTACCTGGTTTCGTGGTCGGTGGGGTCACTGACTCTCTGGAGTGCGTTCATGGAAGACGCCAGCGAAGGGGACATTCATCTCAAGATCGAGGCGAGCACGCTGCTTGCGTCCACGGTGATTTTGAGCTTTGTGGGGATTGTCAGCGGAATGCTGCCGGCGATCAAGGCGGCGCGGTTGGATCCGATTGAGGCGTTGCGGTACGAGTAGAGTTCAGGCCTTGGGTCTCAGGTCTTGCCGCTCGCATTCTTGCCGAGGCTCGCGCTCGGCTCGGAACTAGTAAGCCGCGACCTAGGGATTCAGTCTTTCAGAAGCTGCCTCGCGATCACCAGTCTCTGGATCTCGCTCGTCCCCTCGCCGATGGTGCACAGCTTCACGTCACGATAGAACTTCTCCGCCGGATAGTCCTTGATGAAGCCGTAACCGCCGTGAATCTGCACGCCTTCGTTGGCACAGCGCACAGCCACTTCACTGGCGTAGAGCTTGGCCATGGACGACTCCAGGGTCGTCTTCATGCCGGCGTCCTTCATCGAGGCGGCGCGCAGGGTCAGCAGTTTCGCGGCTTCGATCTCGGTTGCCATGTCAGCCAGCTTCCACTGGATAGCCTGGAAGTCACTGATCGCTTTGCCAAACTGTTTGCGCTCCTTCGAATATTTCAGCGCAGCTTCATAAGCGCCCTCGGCCATGCCCAGGGACAGCGCGGCGATCGAGATGCGGCCGCCGTCCAGGATGCGCATGGCGTCGATGAAACCGTCGCCTTCGAGACCCAGCAGGTTCTCGGAAGGAACGAAGCAGTCTTCAAAAATCAATTCGGCGGTATCGCTGGCGCGCAGACCGAGCTTGTTCTCTTTCTTTCCCGGGCGGAAGCCTTTCGCGCCCTTCTCGACAATGAATGCCGAGAGTCCGTGAGTGTGGGCCGCGCGGTCGGTGACCGCGATCACGACCAACGCGTCGGCATAGTGGCCGTTGGTGCAGAAAGTCTTGGTGCCGTTCAGCACCCAACCGCCTTTTGATTTCGCGGCCGTCATACGCGCGCTGCCGGCGTCGGATCCGGAGGAGGGTTCGGTCAGTCCCCAGGCGCCGATATACTCGCCCGTGGCGAGCTTCGAGACGTACTTCTTTTTCTGAGATTCATTCCCCGCCAGGAAGATATGATTCGAGCACAGCGATGTGTGCGCGGCGACGATGATCCCGATGGAGCCATCGACGCGCGAGAGTTCCTCGATCGCGGTGACGTACTCGACGTAGCCCATGCCGGCCCCGCCGTATTCGACCGGGAAAATCGTTCCCAGCAGGCCGAGCCTGCCCAGTTCCTTGATGGTCGCGAGAGGAAACTCGGACGCCTCGTCCCACTTCATCACGTTGGGTAGAATTTCGCGCTCGGCGAACTCGCGTACGCTTCTCTTCAGGTGGAGCTGTTCATCGTTGAGCTGGAAATCCAAACATGCCTCCCCGGTTCGTAACACGCACCTTGCTCTGGGCGCCGGCGCTTGCCAACTCTTGCGGCCGCAATCGCAGCGCGAACCTTTGATTAGAGCATGCTGACGCGGGAGGGAGAAGTTACCTTGGGAATTGGATCCAGGAATCGCCAAACACCGTATGGATGGCGGGGTTGAGGGCTATGGTGTGAGTGCCACCGACCGACCGAACGGTTTGAAAAAAAGCATCCGCTAGGTGGATTTCGTGCGCTCTGCTCGGGCGCTGGATGGGTCGGCCACAAATCTTTCAAACACTTCGTTTGACAGCAGCCGTCCTCGCCGGGTCAGCCGAATCAAATCTCCCGCGCGTTCGAGCCATCCGTCCTGCACGAACTCACGAATGGCCGCAGAGTGCTGGGCAAGCACCGGTTCCCCAAAGATTGCCGCGAGTTCGGCCAGGTCAACACCCTGCGCGAGGCGCAGGCCCAGAAAGAAGCATTCTTCCAGGGCCGATTGGGTGGAAACCTTCGTTCGGTTCAGCGGCGCACCGGCCGCGTACTGGTCGAAGGAATCCGACGTCGAAAAGCGTACCGCCTCGACTCCTCCAGCGGACGACCTCAGCATCGAGTGCGCATCCACGCCGAAACCCAAGTACGGCTGGCGCGTCCAGTATTTCAGGTTGTGTCGGGATTCGAACCCCTCGCGCGCGAAGTTCGAGATCTCGTACTGCCTCACCCCTGCCGCCTCAAGCTGTTGGCAGGCGCTCCCATAGAGTTCCGTGGTCAGCTCTTCATCGGGCACGCAGTGTGCATGATACTTCGTTCCGCCGGCGATCAGTTCACGCCCCAGTCGCGAGTCCCCGTCGACTTCGAGCATATACACGCTCAAATGCGGTGCTTCCGTTCCCAGGGTTTCGAGCAACGAAGTCTGCCAGCTCTGCGCGGTCTGGTGCGGCAGCCCGGCGATCAGGTCGATGTTGATGTTGCGGATCCCCGCCGAGCGCAGGCGTCGAACGTCCTCAAGAACGGTGCTGCGCTTGTGAAGCCGGCCCACGGACGCGGCTTCCTGATCCACAAACGATTGCACTCCGAGGCTTACCCGATTAACCCCGCACTTCAGCAAAGTCTCGAGCACCGGGGGCGTCAGCGTCCCGGGAGCGCATTCCACGGTGATCTCGGTCTCCGGCAGCAGATGGAAATGTTGCCCCACGGTGACAAACAGTCGTTCCAGTTGCCGGGAATCTAGTATCGTAGGCGTTCCGCCGCCCAGGTAGACGGAATCGACTTCGTGGTCGACCAGGCCGCCCATCTGCTCGGCGATTTGTGGGGTACTATGGATGTCCGCGCACACCCGGTCCACGTAATGCTCGAAGAGGGCGCGCGAAAATACGTCCGAGGCGAAGTTGCAGTAGGTGCACTTCGTGCGGCAGAAGGGAACCGAAACATACAGGCCGAGAGGCATTCCGTTTGATTATCCCACTACGCTCTTGGCGGCTGGTTTCTTTTGCAACAGATCGGCCCATCACTCCATCTCACTGAAACCAGCATGCTCCCCCGCGTCGTCATCACCGGCATGGGCGTGGTCAGCCCGAATGGTATCGGCAAGGATGCTTTCAGGGATGCGACTCTGGCTGGCAAGTCAGGTGTGAAGCGCATCTCGCGCTTTGATCCCTGCTGTCTGCCGGTCCACATCGCGGGCGAGATCCCGGAATTCGACGAACTGGCCTGGGTGGACCCCCGCGAGCGTAAGCACGTCTCCCGCGTAGTGCCGCTCGCAATCGCGGCGTCCGCCGAGGCGCTCCAGGACGCCGGACTGGAGCACGCGTCGATGTCTTTGGAACAGCAGCGCGAGATCGGCGTCATTCTCGGCTCCGGCGGGGGTGCGCAGGAATTTTCCGAAGAGCAATATCGTCTGTGGCACTCCGGGCACGTCAAGCAGGTCAGCCTGTTCTGCATTCCGAGCGGCACCATGGGGACGATCTCCAGTGAAGTTTCCATGCGCTTCGGCTTCCGCGGCTACAGCCACGTGGTCACGGCCGGTTGCACCTCTTCGAGCGACGCTCTGGGATATGCCTACCAGCACATCCAGGCAGGCGTGCAGCCCATGTTCCTGGTGGGCGGGGTGGATGCGCCCATCACTCCCGGAATCGTCAAGGGATACTCTTTGCTGCGCGCGCTGACCGAGTCCTGGAACGACCAGCCGGAGCGTGCTTCGCGCCCATTCTCCGCCGATCGTGACGGGTTCGTGCTGGCGGAAGGGTCCTGGATGTTTGTGCTGGAAGAGTACGAACATGCCCGAGCCCGGGGGGCGCACGTCCACGCCGAGATTGGGGGATACGCAGCCACTTGCGAAGCCTTCCATCGTGTCCGCATGAGCGATTCGCCGGAGGAACCGGCCCGCGCGATCACCCTGGCGCTCGAAGAAGCGCGGATCGCTCCGGAAGACATCCAGTATGTGAACCTGCACGGCACCTCCACCGAGATGAACGATCGGGTGGAGACGCAGGCGCTGAAGCTGGCGCTCGGAGCGCAGGCGGGGAAGATTCCGATGTCTGGACTGAAATCGCAGATTGGGCACGCGCAGGGCGCATGCGGGGCTGCCGGACTCGCAGCTACCCTGATCGCGATGCGGGCGAGCCAGATTCCGCCCACCATCAATCTGGACCAGCCTGATCCGCACTGCGACCTCGACTATGTTCCGGACGCTGGCCGGAGGGCTCGGATCGAACACGCGATCTGCAACTGCGTGGGCTTTGGGTCGAAGAATTCGGCGTTAGTGCTGCGCAAGGTGTCTTGAGCCCTTCCTCGAAGAAAATGTAATCCTGAGCGAGCGGATCCGGCTCGCAATTGCGAACCGGATCGCCCGGTCGAAGCACTCCCCCGCGGCCCCGCGCGCAACCCCGGGCCGGAGGAACGGTCCCGGCCCTAGTCTCCCCAAAAGCTTTTCCATCTTCCCCTCCTCCATCCCCATCTATTTCAGGTACTCTTTAAGTCGGATCGATGGCCAATCAGGAAGAAGAGGTACTGGGCAAAGCCTATGACGGCCGCCTCATGCGGAGGCTGCTCGCCTACCTCCGCCCTTACAGGTGGCAGGTGGCAGTCGCCCTGGTGTCGATCATTCTCAAGGCCGGGCTGGATGTGCTCGGCCCATTTCTCACCAAGACTGCCATCGACAAGTACCTGGCCCACTCAGCGGGTACGTCCTCTTTCCTGGATCCGGTGCTCAGTTCCCAGCCACTGCTGGGTATTGCGCAAATCTCCAGTATTTACGTGGGCACGCTGGTGCTGAGTTTTTTCTGCGAGTTCCTGCAGACCTACTACATGCAGTGGACCGGCCAGAAGGTGATGTTTGATCTGCGCAGCCAGATCTTCCGGCACTTGCAGCGGATGCACATCGGCTTCTACGACAAGAACCCCGTGGGGCGGCTGGTGACGCGCGTCACGACTGACGTTGACGCGCTGAACGAGATGTTCACAGCCGGCGTGGTCTCGATCTTTGAAGACGTGTTTGTGCTGGCCGGCATTCTGGCGATCATGCTGTGCATGAACTGGAAGCTGGCGCTGATCACCTTCGCCGTGCTGCCACTCATTTTCTGGGCGACGATGATCTTCCGCGTGAAGGTGCGAGACTCCTACCGGCGAATTCGCGTGGCCATCGCCCGCATCAATTCGTACCTGCAGGAAGCGATCTCGGGCATGTTGGTGCTGCAGCTCTTTAACCGTGAGAAACGGGCCTTTCGGCAGTTTTCCGACATCAACGCGACCCACATGGAAGCCTTCAAAGACGCCATCATGGCCTACTCGGTCTACTACCCCGTGGTGGAAGTCCTGTCGGCCATCGCCGTGGCTGCGATCATCTGGTTTGGGGGCAATCACGTCATTCAAGGCGTTACCACCGACACGCTGATCATTCGTCGGACTCCACACTTTCTGACGCTCCACGTGGTTCCCGCGGCGACCACGCTCGGTGTGCTGGTCGCTTTCATGCAGTATGCCCAGCGCTTTTTCCGGCCGATTCAGGACCTGAGCGACAAGTACAACATCCTGCAGGGGGCCATGGCGTCGAGCGAGCGGGTCTTCAAGCTGCTCGATACCCCGGTGGACATCCAGTCTCGGGCGGTCACGAGGAAACCCGAGGGTCCGGGCCGGCTCGAGTTTGAGCACGTCTGGTTCCGCTACGGAACGCGCGGAACGGCTTCCGACACTCTCGGGAAGAGTGCTGGGGGGACGGGTTCCCCGGTTCAGGCCGGCCCAAGCTCGGGTTCTTCAGAGCCCGACTGGGTGCTGCGTGATGTCTCGTTCGCGATCGAGCCGGGCGAGACGGTGGCGATTGTCGGCCATACGGGCGCGGGCAAGACCACGCTCATCTCGCTGCTGCTGCGCTTCTACGACGTCGAGGAAGGCGCAATCCGCATCGACGGCGTGGACATCAAGGACATGGACCTCAACGACCTGCGGCGACGCTTCGGCGTGGTGTTGCAGGATCCGTTCCTGTTCAGCGGGACAGTGAGCAGCAATATCCGGCTGGGATCAGACTGGATCGCGGACAAAGATGTCGAGCGTGCCGCGGAAGAAGTCAATCTCGCCGACTTCATTCGCACGCTGCCTGGAGGTTTCGGGGAACAAGTCCGGGAGCGCGGCTCGACGCTATCGACCGGGCAGAAGCAGCTGATCTCCTTCGCCCGCGCACTGGCGCACCATCCGCAGATTCTGATTCTGGACGAAGCCACTTCGAGCGTGGACACCGAAACCGAGTTCAAGGTGCGGGATGCTCTGAGTCGCATGGTGGAAGGCCGGACGTCGCTGGTGATCGCGCACCGGCTCTCCACTGTGCAGCGGGCTGACAAGATCATCGTGATGCACAAGGGCAAAGTCCGCGAGATGGGGACGCACCAGCAGTTGCTGGCGCAACGGGGGGTATATTTCAAGCTGTACCAGCTGCAGTATAAGGATCAGGAGATATCGGTCTCTGCGAGCGGCCCGCCCGAAGTGACCGCCAGCGCGGACGACTGAGTTCGACGCCATGGAAACGCGTGTCCCGAGTGGCGCCCGAGGACCAGCCTTTACAATGTCCCCGTGCGAATCCTGATCTCCGCCGGGGAGGCTTCCGGTGAAATGTACGGCGCCCAGCTCATCGAAGTTCTCCGGCGCCACAACCCCGCGCTAGAGTTCTTCGGTGTCGGCGGGCAGCGCATGCGCGAAGCGGGCTGCGACACCGTGGTGGACGCCAAGGATCTGGCCGTGGTCGGCATCACCGAGATCCTGAGTCATCTTCCCAAGATCTACCGCCTGTTCCGCACGCTGATCCGCGAAGCCGACCGCCGTCGTCCCGACCTGGCGGTCGTGATCGATTCGCCAGCCTTCAACTGGCGCGTTGCCCGGCAGATGAAGAAACGCGGCATTCCGGTGGTGTATTACGTCGCGCCACAATTCTGGGCCTGGCGGCAGGGACGCGTGCAGCTGCTGCGCAACCACATCACCAAGGCGCTGGTGATTTTTCCGTTCGAGGAGAAATTCTACCGGGACCGCGGCGTGGACGCGACCTTCGTAGGGCATCCGCTGGCCGAACTTCCTGAGCCGGCGATTCGGCGCGACGCCTATGCCCGGGAGTACAGGCTCGATCCTGCGAAACACTGGATCACGCTCATGCCCGGCAGTCGGGTGAAGGAAGTCGGCATGAACCTGCCGACAATCCTGGACGCTGTCCAAAAACTGGGCGGGGCATTCGAGTTTCTTCTGCCGGTTGCAGCCACGCTCGATCGAGGCTTGTTCGAAGAAAGAACCATGGGACGAGGCATCACGCTGGTGGCCGAGTCGCTCCCGGCACTCTGGCATTCGCGCGCAGGGATCGTTGCCAGCGGTACGGCCACGGTCGAAGCCGCCATGATGTCGACGCCCTTCGTCATGGTGTACCGCGTCTCACCGCTTACGTATGCTCTGGGCAAACCGCGCATCAAGGTTCCGCATTTCGCCATGGTGAATCTCATCGCCGGGAAAGAGGTGGTGCCGGAACTGGTGCAGGCTGACTTCACGGCCGAGAACCTGGTTTCGAAGCTAAGGGAGATCCTCCCGGAGGGATTGTCCCGGAACGCCATGTTGGAAGGGTTGGCGCGGGTGAAGGCGCGTCTGCGCGCTCCCGACTCCAAAGACGCCGGCTCGGCGGCCGATCGCGCCGCCCATGCGGTTCTAGCACTTTTGCCACGGGGTTCCTGATGCCGGTGGTTTAGACTTGTGCCCTGAGAGCCCCTTCGCCGGTGGAGCGACGGGCGTCCCGCGTCGTCGGCGCGAAGCGCCCCTTCCCCATACCGCTTGTTTCTAGCGGTCCCTGAGTCGTTGGCGTTCCAAAATAAACCTCACCAAAACCTCCCGAGCCCTTGTCCCGCCAGCATCTTTTGCGTCAAAATCTTCATCATAGGGTTCAGGGTTGATTTCGAGGAGATTGTTTTAGATGCGTGCTCACCGTCGGCGCTACCGTCCGGGTGCGAAGTTAAGCCTTGTCTGCCTGCTGCTGTGTCTGGTGTCGCTGCCGGTCTGGTCGGCGGAAAAAACACGCCTTCGGGTCGACGACTACCAGATCGATGCCGAACTGAACCCGCACAGCCACAAGATCAGCGCCCACGCCAAAGTGAAGTTCACGGCGCTCGACGATCTCAGCGTGGCCACGTTTGAGCTGAACAACGCCCTGCGCCTCACCAAGGTCACCGATGCCAACAGCAAGCCCCTGTCGGCCGAGCGTGTGACCCAGGACTCCAGCGTGCGCATCCCGCTGGGGGCCGTCCTGCCCAAAGACTCCAGCACCGCCCTGGCCTTCGAATACGAGGGCGTGCTCGATTCCGCCGACGAGAGCCCGGTGCAGGGACTCAAGCTGGCCTCGATTGGCGACGACACCAGTTACCTGCTCTATGCGGGCCGGTGGTTTCCAGTCAACGGATACGGGCTCAATCGTTTTACCTCGACCATCAGCATCACGATTCCAGCGCACATGGTCGCCATCGGCAGCGGCCAGATGACGGTGGCCGACAGCGCTTTAACCAAGAAAACGCCGGGAGCTCTAGCCGGGAAGACTTACACGTTCGTAAGTGACCGGCCGAGTTTTCCGGGCACGATCATCGCAGGAGTCTTTCAGGAGACCAAGAGCGACGATGCGGGCGTGGACCTGCACGTGTTTTTCAAGCCCCTGCATCAGAAGGTGGCGCCGGAGTACACGAACGCGGCGCTCAAGGAATTTACCTACTACATCACGGCTTTTGGTCCGCTTCCATCGCCCACGCTGCGGGTTGTCGAACTGCCTGACGACACGGTGCCAACGGTGTGGGCGCCGGAGGTCGCCGCGATGGCCAGCCGGACCGTCACGGAAAAGACCAACTACCGCCTGCTCGCCAACACCATCGCGCACCAGTGGTGGGGCTCGTCGGTGTCCCCGGCAAGCAAGGACGATTGGTGGATCACCGATGGCTTCTCGCGTTATTCCGAAGCGATGTACGTAGAACAGGCCGCGGGCACGATGGGCCTGGAAGAGGCGGTGAAGGACATGTCGGTGGGCGCGCTAGCCTACGACACCGTGCCGTTGTCGAGCGCCAACAAGCTCGACGTCTTCTCGCCCGAGTTCCAGACCCTGGTGACGGACAAGGGCGCCATGATCCTGCACATGTTGCGCTGGGTGGTGGGCGATGCGAAGTACTACAAGATCATGCGGACGTTCGCGTCCAATTACGCGGGGAAGTCCGCCAGCATTGCCGATTTCCAGACGGTCGCCGAGAAGGATTACGGCGACAAGCTAACCTGGTTCTTCACCCAGTGGCTGGATTCAACCGGCGCGCCCGAGTTCAAGACCAAGTACACCGTCTACCGCCTGGGCAATAACAAGGGTTTCCGCGTGGTGGGGGAGGTCGCGCAGGACCTCGATCTGTTCCGTATGCCGGTCGATCTCAAGATCGATACCGACGGCAAGACCGAGGAGAAGCGCATTGACGTGGTGGGTACGAATTCTCCATTCAGCATCGAGACCTTCGGCAAGCCGCGCCGCATCGTCGTCGATCCGGACAACCGGGTTCTCAAGAACTCGGGCGATGTTCGCATGCGCGCCTCGATCACGCGCGGGCAGGCGCTGGTGCAACAGAGCGACTTGGCGGGCGCACTGGTGGAGTTCAACAAAGCGCTCGAGGCGAACAAGAACAGCTCCCTGGCTCACTACCGGGTGGCTGACGTGTTCTTTCTGCAGCGTAACTACCAGGCTGCCGCCAACGCTTATCGGGAATGTCTGAACGGGGATGGCGAGCCGCGTTGGACCGAAGTTTGGAGCCACATACAGCTGGGTAAGATCTTCGACATCACCGGACAGCGCGAGCGTGCCGTAAACGAATACCGGCAGGCGTTGCAGACCAATGACAACACCCAGGGGGCCGGGGATGAGGCGCGGAAATACATCCAGAAGCCCTACGAACGCGAGAAGACCGGCACTCCGGGGAGTTAGCCTTCAGCCCTCCGCCCTTAGCTTTTGGCTCTCAGCTTTCAGCCTGGACCGGGAACTGCGGGCCGCCCGCCATGCGCGGCGGGGCTCATTCAGCGCTTGATGGCGTCCAGACTGACCACCGCTTCTTTTCCCACGACCTGGGCGCGATGCTCGGCGCCACGGGGCACACGAATGGCATCCCCGGGGCCGAGCACAACCTCCTCGGAAGCCATTCGGATTCGAAATTGTCCAGCGACTCCCCCGTCCATCTTCTCCACGCCGTGCTTGTGGGGTGGGAAATCGGTGCTGGGCGGGTAGACGTACCGGCGAACCTCATAGCCGAGGATTGCAAGCTTGCGGCGCAGAGCCGCCTCGCTCAAGGCGCCGTCTTTATGCGGATTCCATCGCTCGACGGTTGCCCCGGGTCCATCGCGGTGGACAGTTGCGGGAATCATCCGCGCTCCAAGGGCAGCTCGCGACTCGCGAAACTCAAACCGCGCAGTTGTTCTATTCCTGTGGGATCCACTCCCTTGCTGGCTACCAGAACATGAAACGTCTCACCCATACCTGCGGGGCTTACCAGCTGTTTCAATTGCAGCGCGACCTTGGCTCGCTCCTGGGGGAGGCGGCATGGTTCGAACACATCGGCGAATTGGTTCTGCTCGCCGATGCCCATCAGAAACTGGGCTTGGGTCAGCAATCTGTGGGTCTGCATGCCGCGCTGCTCGGCGGCGGCGGCTAACGCAGTGAAGTTCACATGGGAGGTGATGTCCTGGTCTCCGGGAGCCTCGTAGGGGTTGGGGCTGGCGGTGTGCTGGCGGTAGGTCATCACAGTCCCGAGGTGACGCCCCCCGAGTTGCTCCTCGCGGGTGTAGCCGTAGTCGACGGTGATGAAGAAGCCGCGTTGGATGATCCGGGCAACCGCCGACATTTGTCTTTGCGCCTCGAGGGAAACCTCGGTGCGGTCGCCGGGCTCGGGGTGAACCCCATAGCGGTCGAGGAATTCGAGTTCGGCGGCGGAGGGCGGGGCCCATTTCTCAAGGAACCGCCCGTTTTCCAGGTCGACGCGGAGGGCGCCGTTGGCGGAGAGGACTTCCACCGAGAGCGCGTCGAAAAATTCATTTGCGAAGACGATGCTTGGGACCTCGGCGACCAAAGTTCCGCCCTTTCGCTCTCGAGGGTCGAGGTTCGCGAGCGACGCTCGTCCGCTCGACAGGTGCCGGCTTAGGCTCGTTTCCAGACGCTCGCGCAGCGCAGCCGAACGCTCCACCAGGGTGTAGCGCAGCGCTTCAAAGAAATCGGGAAACTTCTTCTCCGACCAATCGAGAACATCCCGCGCAAACAGGCCACGGCCCGGACCCAGTTCCAGCAATTCAATCTGCTCTGGCGAGCCCAGCACGCGCCACATCTCGTCCAGCTGGCGCGCCAGCAATCGCCCGAAGACGGCAGAAACGTCGCTCGAGGTATAAAAATCCCCGGCCTTGCCAAATTTCTCCACGTTCCGCGTGTAGTACCCAAGTTCCGGGTCGTAGAGGCACAACTCCATGTAGCGGGAAAAGGGCATCGAGCCCCTTTGGCGGATCTCTTGCTCGATTTTCTGGCGCAGGCTCACAGGCCTCTCTCGCGGCGGTCGACCCGGTCCTGCGGTGTGCGGATGAACATTTCAACGAAGTAGTCGTGGAGCGCGTCGTAGAGCTGGCGCTGGAATTGCCACTCAAACTGCGGGTGGTCGAGATCACGCTCATGCATATCATAGGTGTAGGTGTGCACGGGGACCGTGCAGTGGGTGAGTTGAATGATCACCTCCACGCCCTCTCCCTTGGCGCGCGCGTCAAAGCTCATCAGGGGATGCTCGTAGAGCCGCAGTTGAGCGAGCACGCGGTTCAGGCGTGGATTCACGGTGTCCGGCATAGCTGAGATTGTAATGGCTCACTTGCCGGATTGGTTGCGACGGGCTGGGGGCGATCTGCGACGGCCCGGTGGGTCGTGGTGCAGTTTGAAATTAAAGGGCAACCACTGTGGGCAGGGCGATTCTGGCACTGCTTTGTTTGTTCATGCGGAGAGTTTCCCGCAGGTCGGATTCTGACGCTACCGCTATGGATTTCAAACTGCACCACGACCGCCCGGCGGCGCGTTTCCCAACGCCTCCGCCGGTGCTTTACACTGAGGAGCTTGAAAGACGACCTCGAAGCCTGGATGGAGCGGTTGCGCTCCGGCGACTCGCGCGCGCTGGCGCGTGCCATCAGCGCGGTCGAGAATCGTGCGCCGGAATCGTCTCAACTCTTGAAAACCCTGTTTCCGCACACCGGGAAGGCGCGTATCCTCGGCCTGACGGGCCCGCCGGGAGCGGGGAAAAGCACACTGGTCGATCAGCTTGCACGCCACTATCGCCGGTCCGGGAAGACCCTCGGAATTATCGCCGTCGACCCGACCAGTCCCTACACGGGCGGCGCGATCCTCGGCGACCGGATCCGCATGCAGGAGCACTACGCCGATCCGGGGATCTACATCCGCAGCATGGCGACGCGAGGGTCTCTCGGCGGGCTGGCGCGCACCACGGCGGATGTGGCCAGCGTGCTGGACGCTTCCGGGCGGGACATGATCCTGATTGAGACGGTGGGTGTGGGGCAGGACGAAGTCGACATCGTGCGGCTGGCCGACATCACCATCGTGATTCTCGTGCCCGGGATGGGCGACGATGTGCAAATCATTAAGGCCGGCATCATGGAGATTGCCGACATCTTCGTCATCAACAAAAGTGATCGCGAGGGTGCCGAGCGGGTGGAGCGGGAGATTCGCGCCCTGCAGTCGCTGGCGACGCGCGAGGACAGTTGGACTCCGCCGATCGTCAAAACCGTGGCCAGCACGGGCCAAGGAATCGAGCCACTGGCCCGAGCGATTGCCGATTACGAAACTCATCTGCAGAAAGAGAATCTCGTTCTCAAGCGCAACATTCAGAACTGGCAGGAGCGACTGGTGGAGATGCTGCGCGACGCCATGCTCGAAAAGGCACGCGCTGAACTGAGTGACGGGCGGGGAGAGCAGTACGCGGCCCAGGTAGCCGAGCATAAGCGCGATCCGTACACGCTGGTGGAGGAAATTGTCGGGAAGGCAGGCAAGTGAAATTTAGCATCGACCATCTCGGAATTGCCGTGAAATCGCTGGCGGCGGCCAAAGAAATTTACGAGAAGCTCGGCCTGAGCGTCTCGCCGGAACAGACCGTGGAGCAGGAGAAAGTGCGACTGGTGATGGTGCCGGTGGGAGAGAGCCGATTGGAATTGCTGGAGCCGACTTCGGAAGATTCGACGATCGCCAGGTTCATTGCGAAACGCGGAGAAGGCCTGCACCACGTCTGCATGCGCGTGCCGGATCTGGCCGCGGCGGTTGAGACGCTGAAGAAAGACGGAGTCCGGCTGGTGTCGGAACAGATCAAGCTAGGCGCCGGCGGACATCGCTACGTATTCGTGCATCCGGCGAGCGCGGGTGGAGTGCTGCTGGAGTTGGTGGAGGGCCATTAATTGCATTTCGCGGACTGGGCGGCCGGTCTCAGCGGCAGAATTCCTTTTTCCGAATCGTTATGATTCTTCTGGGAGTGGACACCTCCGGCAAGCACGGCAGCATTGCCTTGGCGCGTGTGCCGGACGATGCGAACAGCGGCTCGGCCGGATCTGTCGAGATGCTCGAAGTGGTCCCTCTCGCCGGAGGCACGTTCTCCGCCCAACTTGTGCCCCAGATCTCTGGATTGCTCTCGAAGCACGGGCTTGGGAGGCACGAGATCGGCGGGTTCGCGGTGGCTTCAGGCCCCGGGTCGTTCACTGGCCTGCGGGTGGGTTTGGCCGCCATCAAAGCGCTCGCGGAGGTGCTCGAGAAGCCGATTGCTGCGGTCTCGCTGCTGGAGGTGGTCGCGCGCAGCGCGAAGACCGAAGGCAATAGGGTGTCTGTGCTGGATGCGGGGCGAGGCGAAGTCTACGCCGGCGAGTATGGGGCGGGAGAGCGGACTCGATTGCGCAGCGAACGACTGATCCCGCTCGACCAATTCCTTGGGGAGGCTCGGGGGTGCGTGGTGGTGACGCCCGACCCGGCCCTTGCCGATGCTGCCCGCAGTTCCGGCTTGAAGGTGGAAGAAGTCCCCGAACCTGGTAGCGACGCCATTGTGCGACTGGGTTGGGAGAAGATTCAGTCCAGCGAGACCGTTGCAGCCGAGGACCTTGAGGCGAACTATATTCGACGCTCGGGCGCTGAGATTTTTGCCAAGACCAGGTCATAGACCGTCAAGACCGCGAACAGGGTGATGACTCCGACTTCTCGAATCGCCGGATTTCGCGGAGAGTTCCTGTGGGAACTTGAGATTGTCACGCGGGCTGAGCCAGGAAGGTCATTCCCTCTGCAGTCGATGAAAGCCTGCCATGCACGTTCGCCCCGCCACCCGCGCTGATATTCCCGCCATGATGCGCATGGAGCAGCACTCGGGGACCGCCGCGCACTGGTCGCGCGAGCAGTACGATCGTGTGTTCAGCGGGGATTCACCCCGCCGAGTGGCACTCGTGATTGAAGAGGCCGCCGGGTTGCAGGGGTTTCTGGTCGCGCAGGGGAGCGCGCCGGAGTGGGAAATCGAGAACATTGCGGTTGCGGGCGCCGCCCGCCGCCGCGGACTGGGCACGCGGCTGCTGGGAGAATTCCTCGATCGCGCCCGCGCCGAAGGGGCGCAGGCGGTCTGGCTTGAAGTGCGTGAGTCCAACCGCGGGGCGCGCGCTCTCTACGAGAAATGGGCTTTCGTAGAAAGCGGGAGGCGCATTCGCTATTACAAACAGCCGGACGAAGATGCCGTTGGGTACCGGTTTTCGTTTGCGTAAGTTTGCCTCAGGAGGGGTGCAACCTTGGGTCACACCGGCATGTGACGGGAGTGATACGGTTAGGTAGAAATTGGGATTGAAGCACCCCCAGGCGTGTGGTACTTTCTAGCTTCACAATTCGGTAGGAGGTCTGCTGGATGCTCACTCCGAAAGACCAACTCCTGGCCAGTCACGATGAGTTCCGCAAACTGGCCACGGAGCATACGCAGTACGCAGAACGGCTCGAATCACTCACCCAAAAGCGCTATCTCACCGAAGACGAAAAGTTGGAAGAGGTTCGGCTGAAAAAGCTGAAGCTGCGTCTCAAGGACCAGATGGAGTCCATTGAGCGGCAGTTCCGGCAACAGGTTCAGAATCAGGTCGCTTAATCCCGCCCAACCGGACACGGCTTAGCCGCCCGGGGCTAGATGTCTGCAGAATGTGGCGCGTGTAAGCGCCTTTTTTTATTGCACTTAAGTTAAAAGCCCCGACTGCACTATAATTCTGGACGTCTTCCATGGTCCCTGACGGCTACTACTACGCCACCGCCTTAGGGTTGGCGGCATTGCTCATTGGCTGGCTTACGAGTCCTCTCTGGGCCGCGCCGGCGGTGCTGCTGGCTGGGTTTTTCCTGTGGTTTTTTCGCGACCCGGAGCGGGTGGTCCCGGAGGCTGCCGGCGCGATTGTTTCTCCGGGCGATGGGAAGGTCACCGACATCTCCAGCGTTCTGGTGGGTGGCTCCGAGAGTAAGCGCATCAGCATCTTCCTGAACGTCTTCAACGTGCACGTGAACCGTTCTCCGATCAGCGGATTGATCCGCGACGTGCGTTATCAAAAGGGGAAGTTCGTCAACGCGATGAACGCGAATTCGGCGGAGGAGAATGAACAGAACATCGTGACGGTCGAGGGCGAAGGACAGACGGTGGTCTTCAAACAGATCGCGGGTCTGATTGCGCGGCGCATCGTATTCACCAAGAAAATTGGAGACCGAGTGGCGCGCGGCGAGCGCGTGGGGCTGATCAAGTTCGGATCGCGGGTGGATGTGGTCATGGACGCCGGCGTTCAGATCGCGGTCAAAGTGGGAGATCACGTGAAGGGCGCGTCGAGTGTGCTGGCCTATGCCCGGGCCAGCCAGGAGCTGGTTTCGACCGGTAGGGGAACGACGAACGCAGGAGCACGGTGATGGGCGACTTGGGCGAGCGCGTGGTCGTGGAACTTCCAAAACGCCGCAAGGAGGACCATCCGCCGCGTCGCCAGCGCAAGGGTATGTACATCCTGCCCTCGCTGTTCACCATGGCTAACCTCGCCGCCGGCTACTATGCCATTCTGCAGGTCATGCATGGAAGCATTGGTGAAGCATGGCACTTTGACTTCGCCGCCAAAGCGATCGGCTTTGCGGTGCTGTTTGACGGCCTGGATGGACGAATCGCGCGCATGACCAGGACCAGCAGCGACTTTGGGAAGGAACTCGACTCGCTGGCGGATGTGATCACGTTCGGCGTGGCTCCGGCGCTCCTGGCTTACATGTGGGGCTTCCATTTGCTGCCCCCGCTGGCCAACCCTGAGTTTCGCTCGAAACTCGGGCAGTTCGGGGCGATTGCGAGCTTTCTGTTCCTGGTTGCGGGCGCCAGCCGGCTGGCGAGATTCAACATTATGGTGAATCCGCAGCCCTCAAACCCGGGACGACCGGACAAGAAGTATTTCGTCGGAATGCCCATTCCGGCGGGTGCAGGGGTGATCGCAGCGGTTGTGCATTTTACTTCGGGAGACCCCCTGGTCTCACCTTGGATGGCGATGACCTGGCTGCTGCTGGTGTTAGCCGCTGCCTATCTGATGGTCAGCACCTGGCGGTTTTACAGCTTTAAGGACATCCACTTCAGCTCGCGCCAGCCGTTTCGGATCATGCTTCTGCTGGCCGTGATCTTTGTGTCGATCTGGTTCTTCTCACGCTGGGTCCTTTTCGGGATTGCGCTCATCTACATGTTTTCGGGAGTGCTGTGGCGGCTGCAGTGGATCATCCGGCGCCGGCCCAGGCCTCCGGCCCCTCCCGCCTACAGGGAGGCTTCCCAGCCCTCATGAGTTCTCAGTTCAAACCCGCCACCGCCTCCGGCACGGAAACCATTCGCGGCAACCTGTACCGGGTAGCCATCGTGGGTGCGAGTTCGCTCAAGGGGAAGGAAGTCGCGGAAGTGCTGAATGACCGCAATTTCCCGGCTGTGGACGTGAAACTGCTTGATGATGACGAGTCGCTCGGTCGGCTGGAAACGATGGGGGACGAAATCACCTTCATCCAGAGCGTACGCACCGAGCAGTTCGATCACCTGGATTTCACTTTCTTCGCTTCTGATCAGAACGGCACGCGAAAAAACTGGAAAACGGCTCGGGATGCAGGCAGTGCGATCGTAGACCTTTCCTACGCGCTCGAGGATGATCCTGCGGCTGCGATCCGCTCTCCCTGGATCGAGCGCCAACTGGGACAAACGCCCGCCCTTGAATTGCAGCCGGGGCCTTGCGTAGTGGCTCATCCCGCGGCGCTCGCGCTTGCGCTCCTGGTGTTGCGCGCCCAGAAAGCAGGCAAGATACGCCGCGTGGTTGCGACTGTACTTGAGCCTGCCTCCGAGCACGGGCAGAAGGGAATGGACGAACTGCACGAGCAGACGGTGAATCTGCTCTCCTTTCAGGAACTGCCGAAAACCGTGTTCGATACCCAGATCGCCTTCAACCTGGCAGCCAATTACGGTCCCAATTCCACCCCGGCCCTTGAAACCATCGAGCAACGCATTCTTAAGCACTACCAGCGGATCGCCGGAAAGGATGCCTTGCAGCCTTCGCTGCGGCTGGTCCAGGCGCCGATCTTCCACGGTCATGTCTTCTCGATCCACCTGGAGATGGAGCAACCGGTGGCCCTGGCGGAGTTGTCGCAGGCGCTGACGGGGGAGCACGTCACGCTGACTCGCCAGGCGGAGGATTCGCCGAGTAACGTCAACGCCGCTGGACAAGGCGACATTCTCGTCTCACTGACTCGCGACGAGAATTACGAGAACGGAGCCTGGATATGGGCCGCGGTTGACAATCTGAGGATCGCGGCCGCAACCGCCGTGGAGTGTGCCGAGACCATGACGCCGACCCGTCCCCGGGGAAAGATCCAATGAGCCGAGATGCGCGGTCGAGTCGACCGGAGACTCGATCTCTCGACCCGTGGACGGCTGTTCTGTTGACCCTCGGGTGGCTCGCCAGTGCAGGCTGCGGTTATCACACCGCAGGCCACAACGTCACGCTCCCGAAGAACGTCAAGACGCTTGCGATCCCGGCGTTCGTCAACCAGTCGCAAACCTATCGGATCGAACAGACCTTGACGGCCGCTGTGGTGCGCGAGTTCACCACCCGCACCCACTACCAGATCCTGCCTGAAACCACCGATGCGGCGGACGCCACCCTGAAGGGCACGATTCTCACCACCACGTCCTCTCCCCTGACCTATGATTCAAGGACGGGACGAGCAGAAAGTATTCTGGTGGTGGTCAGCATGAAAGTGTCCCTGGTCGACCGGGAGGGAAAAATCCTGTTCCAGAATCCGTCCTACGTATTTCGCGAGCAATATCAGGTTTCGCAGGAGCTCTCCAGCTTCTTCGAAGAAGACTCGCCCGCGCTGGGCCGGCTATCCCGTGATTTTGCCCAGACCCTGGTCAGCAACGTCCTGGAGGGCTTCTGATGAAAGCCTTTACCCAGGCGGAACGCTTCGTCTCCGAGGTGGAAGGCAGAAAGCTGCGGCCGGCCTACGTTTTCGTGGGCGATGAAGTCTTCTTCCGGCGGCGCTTTCGGGAGGCGATCCTTGAACACCTGGTGCCGAGCGACCTGCGCGATCTCAGCTTGTTTGACTTCGATCTCGCCGAAACGGATCTGACCGAGGTCCTCGATCGCGCCCGCACGCGCTCTCTGATGGCGCCGTTCCAGGTGTTCTTTGTTCGTGGCGTGCGGACGCTGTTCGGGCGCGGCTCGAACGAAGAGAAGCTGGCGGCGATCGAGGCGTACTCGAAGGACCCGAACCCCGACGCGCTGCTGGTGTTTGTGGCCGACCACATTAGCATTCCTGCCGACGTCCGCCGCATGGACATGACCGACAAGGAGCGCTACCAACGCATCCGCGAAACCATGGGGCGGTTCTGCGGGATCGTGGAGTTGGCGCGGGTCGAGGAAAGCGAGGCGGTTCGTTGGATCGCCGAGTACTTGAACAGCCACGGCGTAAAGATGGACACCGACGGCGCGCGTGAGCTGGTCGACGCGCTGGGTGGCGACATGATGATGATCTCCAATGAACTGGAGAAGCTCATCCTGTACGTGGGAGAGAAGAAGCGCATTACGCTGGGCGATGTGGAGACCATGGTGCTCGCCGCCAAGCAACGGTCGCTGTACGAGCTGACCGACGCGATTTCCGCGAAGGACCGAGTGCGGGCGCTGGAAGTGCTGGACGCAATCCTGTCGACGGGCGACGGCGACGAGGCCGCCATCGGACATCTCTATATGTTGGCCAAGACTTTCCGACAGATGTTGGTGATCCTGGAGCGCAATGTGCGAGATCAACGGGCGTTGTGGGCGGCGCTATGGCAGGGATTCCGCGTGCCTCCGTTTGCGGCCGAAGACATCATCCGCCAGGCGCGCCGCTACAGGTCGAAGCGCGAATTGACCAGCGCCATCCGCCTGATCGCAAAATCGGACCTCGCCCTGCGTTCGAATCCTCCGACCAAGCGGCTGGTGCTCGAGAAACTCGTGCTGGATTTGACGGCCGAGCCCCGGACGGAGTCGGCGTGGATGCAGGACGAGTTTCCGGTATGAAAGGGCAGCTCTTGGTTTATGGCGCTCAGCCTTTTAGCGGGTAGTCTCAACCATTCTGTCGTTTCCGGCTGATCCCCGTGTTCGATTCGAATCCCTACCTCGCCCGCATCGGTTTCGCCGGACCCAGCCATCCGAATCTCGACACAGTTCGACGACTGCATCTTGCTCACCTCCGCACCGTCCCCTTTGAAAACCTGGATATCTGGTCGAAGCGGACGATTGTCTGTGAGGAGCAGCGGTTCCTGCACAAGATCGTGGATTGCGGGCGGGGCGGCTTCTGCTACGAGCTGAATGGAGCGTTTGCAGCGCTCTTGCGTGCGCTGGGCTTCCGGGTCAGCTTGCTTTCGGGGCGCTTCCGCCGGGCTGACGGGAGTTCGGGCCCGGAGTTCGATCATATGGCGCTGCTGGTGGACCTTGAGGAGCCGTGGCTGGTGGATGTGGGCTTTGGCGATTCCTTTCTGGAGCCGCTACGTCTGAAAGCCGGCCTGGAGCAGGAACAACACAGTCGCAGGTTCCGTATCACCGAAGCAGAGGGCGTGATGACGGTCGAGCGGCAGGAGGCCCATGGGGAGTGGAAGGCGCAGTACCAATTCGCGCTCGTGCCACGCCAACTCGCCGAGTTTGCCGGCATGTGCCATCACCACCAGACCTCGCCCGATTCGCATTTCACCCGCCAGCGGATTTGCACGCTGGCGACTCCAGACGGCCGCATCACGCTTTCCGATTTGAAGCTGATCCGCACGACCGGTCCGGTGCGGGAAGAGCGCACGTTGAAAGACGAGGGAGAGTGGCGTGCGGCTCTTCGACAGTATTTCGGAGTGAAATTGTGAAAGACCGCGCAGCGCGCCGCTGGGGCGGGCGGATGTTCGGCCTCGCCCTCGTGATCCTGTGCGCGGAAAGCGCGTTCTCTCAGCAATCACGGGGCAAGTTCGACGACCACATGCAGGCCTACGTGCGCAACCGAGACTTCAGCGGGTCTGCCCTGGTCGCGAAGGCGGGCCAGGTGGTTTTTCAGACGTCCTACGGGATGGCCAACCACGAGTGGAGCATCCCCAACACGGAGAAAACGAAGTTCCACATCGCATCCGTGACCAAGACGTTCACCGCGGCTGCCATCGTCATGCTGGAACAGCAAGGGAAGCTCAAGCTGACCGATCCGCTCAGCAAGTACGTTCCCGACTATCTCAACGGCGATCGCATCACCATCGAACAGATGCTTTCCCACAGTTCGGGGCTGCCGGACTACTATTCGCTGCCAGAATATCCCGCCCGGAAATATCAGCGCGTGACGTTGCCCGACCTGATTGCCTGGGTGAAGACCAAGCCCCTGGACTTCTTGCCGGGAAGCAAGAGCAGCTACAGCAACACGGGATATGGATTCCTGGCCTACATCATCGAGCAGGTATCCGGAAAGCCGTACGAGCAGTTCCTCGCGGAGGAGATTCTGCGGCCCGCAGGCATGAAGGACACGGGCACTCTCCGCGATGAAGTCTTGATTCCGGCTCGGGCGGACGGATACCGGCCGGGGCTGGGAGATCCCGGCCTGCGCAATGCGCCGTTCTACGACAAGACGATTCTCAAGGGTTCGGGCTCGCTCTACTCCACCACCGGCGATCTCTATGCGTGGTGCCGCGCGATTCAGGCGAGGCGGTTCTTTGACATCCGTACGCTCGCGTATCCCTATGGCTGGGGCGCCCGCGAGACGAAGAGCAAGCACAAGTACATCGAGCAGAGCGGCCGCGATCCCGGCTTCGCCTCGCATATTGCTATCTTCCCGGATGACGATCTGGTGGTGATCGTACTGGGCAATCTCGAGGACGCGGCGGTCAATGGGATTGCAGATGATCTGGCCGCTCTCGCGCTGGGGGAGAGTCCGCAGCCTCCCGCCGCACGCGCCCAGACGAGTGCATCCATTCCGCACGTCGAGGACTACGCCGGCCGGTACGAAGTGAGTCCGACTTTCCTGATCGATGTTCGTGCGGAAGGATCAGATCTCTACCTGCGGGGCACCGGCGGGGATTACCTGCCGCTCGAGGCCACCGGTAAAGATTCTTTCTTCTACCGGCAGCTCTATGTGAAAGTGGGATTCAAACGGGACAAATCAGGGAAGATCGAGACGCTCCTGTGGAATGGCGACTATCCGTGCAAGAAGGTCAGCGATAAGCCGTTGCCCTAGACCGGCTCTTCGCCCCAGAGGCGCCGAGACCCGGAGCAAAGCGAACCAGAGCAAAGCGAAAAGGACTTCAGGCCCCAACCCGAGCAGCCCCGTCCTTTTTCCTCCGCGTCCCGGATGACTTCGGTGGTCGAAACCGTCGGTAGAGGTGGGACGGCAGGCCCGAAAGCCTGCCGTTTTTGATCCGAAATCCGAAATCCCGAAACTACTTCCCACCCACGGCGCGCACACGGGCCGATAAACGGGACTTATAGCGGGCGGCGGTGTTCTTGTGCAGCACGCCCTTCTGAATCGCCTTGTCGAGGGCGGAAACGGTCTCGCGATAGGTCTTCTCCGCCGCGGCTTTGTCGCCCTTGGCCATGGTTTCGCGGAGGTCGCGCAGCGCGGTGCGCAGGTGCGAGCTGTTGGCGCGGTTGGTCGCGGTGCGCTTCTCGGTCTGACGGGCGCGTTTCAGCGCCGAAAAATGATTAGCCATGCCGTTTGGTTACCTTCGTTTCTACGAGAGAGATGTTCCGGCGGGTACCGAATACGTTATTGTACGGGAGCAAGTCCTGGCTGGTCAAACGGATATGGACAAGGTCCTCGATCGCCTGAAGGTCCTCATCGACTCCTCCACGCCCATCGTCGTGATCGAGACGGTGGAGGAAGTGCGCGCGGTTCGCATGGTGCGCGCGGCTTGCTCGGCTCTGAATTTGGCGGCATTCGAGTGGACGATCGCCAGCGGGCTGGCCCGCTCGGGCTCAAACTCGGCAACCGCGGCCATGGGAGCCGGAGCGCTCGTTTCAGGCGGCCACCGGGGCGGCGAGGGCAACGAACTTGGGGAGAGCGCCAAGGCCCTCTACGACAGCCGCGAGCCGGCCAAGATGCTGGCCAATCTGGAAGGCATCTCGATTGAGGCGGCGTTCATCCTGAAAGATCTGCAGCGCCATATGGACGACCCGGTCGTCGTGCGTCGCCTACGGGATGTGGGCCAGAAGTTCGCGACCAACCGTCGGACCGTGATTTTGACTGCGCCCAAGATCTCCGTTCCGGCCGAACTGGCCAGCCTGGTGGAATTCCTCGAACTGCCCTTGCCCGACCGGCCGCGACTGCGGCAGATCATCGACGAGGTGCTGCTACGAGTCTCGAAAACCCACACCCTCGAGCGGCGGCTCGAACCGGCTGGGGTGGACGCGATGGCTGAGAACCTGCGCGGCCTGACCGAGGAAGAAGCCGAGCGGGCGATTTCGCAGGCCCTGGTGACGCGTTATGCGCTGTGTCCGGAGACCGTGACCGACGTGCTCGAAGCGAAGAAAGCGCTGCTGAAGCGCTCGGAGATGCTGGATTTCGTCGAGGTCTCGGACACGCTCGCGAACGTCGGCGGGCTCGACAACCTGAAACGTTTTCTGGCGCAGCGCCGTGGCTCCTGGGAAGAGCCGGCGCGCGCCTTCGGCCTGGATCCGCCCCGAGGCGTGATCATCCTGGGCGTGCAGGGATGCGGCAAGAGCATGTGCGCCCGCGCGATCGCTGGGGAATGGAAACTGCCGCTGGTGAAATTCGACACCGCCGCCGTCTACGACAAGTACATCGGCGAGACCGAGAAGCGCATCCAGAAAGTCTTTCAGGTCGCCGAGGGACTTGCGCCCTGCGTGCTGTGGATCGACGAACTGGAAAAAGTCTTCGCGGGCAGCGGGCCCGATTCAGCCTCGGCGGACGCAGGCGTTTCCTCGCGGCTGCTGGCGTCATTCCTCTCTTGGATGCAGGACCGCAAGGCGCCGGTATTCGTGGCGGCCACGTGCAACAACGCGAGCGCGCTCCCGCCAGAGTTGATCCGTAAAGGGCGGTTCGACGAACTCTTCTTCGTGGACCTGCCCGGCCAGGCGGAGCGGAAACAGATCTTCGGAATTCAGCTCGGGAAGCGGAGGCGCAACCCGGCGGAGTTCAATCTCGACCAGGTGGCGGAGGCAGCTCAGGGATACTCAGGCGCTGAGATCGAATCGGTGGTACAGACCGCGCTGTACGCGGCCTATTCGGAGAAGGGGCAGCTCGGTACCCAGCACCTGCTGGATGCCATCCAGGCCACGGTTCCGCTCTCGACGACGCGCGCCGAGGAGATTGAGGCTCTGCGGAAATGGGCGCGACAGCGTGCGGTGCCGGCGTCTTCTGGAAATGCAAGAGGTGCAAGAGGTGCAAGAGGGGAAGGAGCGTAGCCCGTTTCCCAGATCTGTGCCGGCGGAGGGGTCCGCGCAATGGAATCGCTCTGATGACGGCAAGAATGTGGCAGACTGGCGTTGGTACCCTCAAAACTGCCCATCGTCAGCAGTCTTTTGGCTGGTGAGCCGGGGCGGTATCCTAGCCGCATGCCCAGCATGATCCCGCGATCGAAGTTTTGCGCCACTCCAGCCCTGGTGTTGCTCCTGCACTCTTCAATCGGCTCCCCTGCCGAGAACGTCCGATACAATCCGGTTTCGCGCGAGGTCGTCGAAGCCCGATTGGGGAAATACGCCGGCAACAACCAGCAGCGTGAGGCGACGCTCAAGCGAATGTTTGTTGAAGCCGGTTGCGGCGGTCAGCACATTTCCGAACAACCGGTGAAGGGATCGAAGCTGCCCAACGTCATTTGCTTTCTGCCGGGCAGTTTCGACAAGGTCATCATCGTCGGAGCGCACTTCGATCGCGTGTCGGAAGGGGATGGAGTGGTCGACAACTGGAGTGGGGCGTCGCTTCTTCCGTCCCTGTACGAAGCGGTAAAGATTGAGCCGCGCAAGCACACCTACATCTTCATCGGGTTCACCGACGAGGAGCGGGGCGAAGTCGGGTCGCATTTCTATTCCCGGCAAATGACCAAAGAACAGGTTGCTGCGACCGATGCGATGGTAAATATGGACACGCTTGGCCTGGCGTCCACCGAGGTCTGGGCCAGCCATTCCGACAAGCGGCTGGCGGGTGCACTCGCTTACGTCGCAAAGCAGCTGAACGCACCCGTCAGCGGTGTCAATGTGGAGCAGGTCGGCAGCACGGACTCCGAACAGTTCTCCCAGCGCAGGATCCCCTGTATTACGATTCACTCGCTAACCCAGGCGAGCTGGAACGCCCACATCCTTCACACGTCGAAAGACAAGCTCTCAGCCATCCGGCTCGACGATTACTACCAGACCTACCGCCTGCTCGCGGCTTACGTCGCTTTCCTGGACCAGGCTGCGAGCGTCCCGGCGCCGGATCTCGATTAGCGGGCGGGATCGCCATCGCAGTGTCTAGTCCGCACCAACCACTACCGAACCGGGACCAGACGCTGCTCGAGGATGGCCGGGTGACGCACTCTTCGCCGGCCCATGCAGACCCCGGGCACGTTGCGCCCTCCCCTCTTGCCCTTCCCCCCTTGCCCCTCCCATTGACTCCCACCCCGGCCCGCGCTAGGCTAGGCGTAATGGTAGTTGCTTGCACCTCAGGAGCGAGCATTCCGGCTGTTTCCATCTCCACCGAAGCCAATCGTTTGCTTAAGAGCGGGAAGGGTGCCGGTTTGTCCGGTTCCTGGGCAAGTGCAGTTTTGTCCGGCACTTGCCGGGATGGAGCGAGCACGAGAGGTTGCCGGCCCTCGGGTCGGCCGGACAGACAGGGCGCCTGTCCCCTAACTGGGCCCCTCAGGAGGAAAGCACCAGCTTCGGAATGAAGAAGAGGATTGAAGTCAGTTCCAACATTGAGACCCTGTTCGGCACGCGCGACGAAAACCTCCACGTGCTCGAAGACGGCCTGAACATCACCATCGACCTGCGCTCGAATGGCCTTGCGGTCGAGGGCGACCCTCGTGACGTGGCCCGGGCCGAGCAAGTCTTCGCCGACTACGACCACCTGCAGCGCTCCGGATACAGCTTCAACAACGGCGACCTGAACAGCATGCTGCGCGTGCTCACGGCCGATCCCAAAGTCACGCTGCGCGGATTGGCTGAGGCCGGCAAGCAGCGCTCGTTTGGGCGGCGCACGGTGCAGCCCAAGAGCGTCAACCAGCGCCGATATCTCGAAGCGATCGAGAAGCACGACATGGTGTTTGGCGTCGGACCGGCTGGCACCGGCAAGACCTACCTGGCCGTGGCCATGGCCATTTCGGCGTTGCTGGCAAAGCGTGTGAATCGCATCATCCTGGCGCGTCCCGCGGTGGAAGCAGGCGAACGGCTGGGATTCCTGCCCGGAACATTGCAGGACAAAATTGATCCCTACCTGCGCCCGCTCTACGACGCGCTCTATGACATGCTCGAGCCGGAGAAAGTCGATCGCTACCTGGAGAAGAATGTCATCGAGATCGCGCCCATCGCCTTCATGCGCGGCCGCACGCTGAACGACTCATTCGTGATCATGGACGAGGCGCAGAACACGACCTCGGAGCAGATGAAGATGTTCGTCACCCGCTTGGGATTCAACTCCAAGGCGGTCATTACCGGCGACATCACGCAGATCGATTTGCCCAACGCGCGCCGCAGCGGGCTGGTGGAGGCGGTCGATATTCTCAAGCCGGTGGAGGGACTCGCGTTCGTTTACTTCGACGAGTCCGATGTGGTGCGGCATCATCTGGTGCAGCGCATCATTCGTGCCTACGATGAGCACAAGACGCGCGTGGCCGAGCAGCAGATGTTGTTGTCGCTGGGAGCGAAGGCGGCCGAGGCCCGAGGTGCTGAGGGGAAGGCAGCCGACGCCAGGAGGGGGGAGCCGAATGCGATCGTCAACGGCCCAGCCGCGAATGGTGTGAGTCCGCCTCAGGAGAGAATTGTGCTGCCGCTTCCGGGAAGCCGCGTCGACGAATAGAATAGGGGTGTGCTTGCGGGAGGGCGTAGCAACGAGCCCTCCTGTTTCCTTTTGCGGAAGCCTTCGGACGGTGAGATGGTCATTTTGCAAAAGCGAGTATCGGGGGCGAGCGCGGGGTCGTTCGATGCCTTTCTCGCCAGAGCCAAGCGAGCGGTGGGGCTGCGAGGCGCCGTGAGTGTGCTGGTGACGACCAGCCGGGAGCTGCGCACGCTCAACAGCCGTTTCCGAGGGAAGGACAAGCCCACGGACGTGCTATCGTTTCCTCCAGAACTGGTGGGAGCCCGTCGCTTCGCCGGGGATGTCGCCATCTCTGCGGAGATCGCCGCGCACAATGCGCGTCGCCTTGGGCACTCGACCGCGGAGGAGGTAAAGATCCTGGTTCTGCACGGGCTGCTGCATCTGGCGGGCTACGACCACGAGGCAGACGACGGGGAGATGGCTCGGACGGAAGAGCGATTGCGCAAGAACCTCGGGCTGCCGGTGGGGCTTATCGAGCGAGGCAGCCCCATGGAGGAAAGCTTCGACCGCAGAGTGCACAGGGAGAAGCCAGAGAGCTCGCCGAGAACAGCCTCGGGCAATGCCCCGGGCGCGCGAACGCGCGCCTCGCGGAGGCGTTCGCGATGAACTACGCCGTCGGATACTATGCGGTCGCCGCCGTCCTGCTCCTGCTGGTGGGAGTTCTGACTCTGGTCTCCTACGTCGACCGGCTCTACACCGAGATCGGCAAGTTTCTTTCGCGCGAATTCCAGGACAACATCGATTCCTTCGAGCAGAAGGTCGAGCCAAAACTGCGCGTCGGCCGGCCGCGAGCCTCGTTGTCGATGGCGATCCTGGTGCAACTGACCACGGCCGCCATCGCCATGATGGTGGGCTTCACGGTGTTCAGCGACCAGGCATGGAGCATCCAGGAGATTCTTCAAGCCACGCTCAGCTTGATCCTGATCATCATCGTGTTCAATCGATTCCTGCCCTTTGTGTTCTTCTCCCGCACGAACGGTGAATGGCTGGCTCGTTGGGCCCCATTGTTGCGCGTCATGATCTACACCGTGCTGCCGATCACGCTGGTGCTGGGTTTCCTTCAGTCCGTTACGTCCCTGACCAAGCAACAGTCCGAGGAACAGCCGGAGAGCCCCGCCGAGGCGGTGGATGCCCTGATTGAGGCCGGACAGGAAGAGGGCATCATTCAGGCAAGCGATCGGGATTTGATCCAGTCGGTGGTCGAGTTCAGCGGGAAGACGGTGCGCGAGGCTATGAAACCGCGTCCCGAAATGGTGGCCGTGCCCGTAAACACCACCGTCGAGCAATTCATCGAACTGCTGCGCTCGAAGCCCTTTTCGCGAGTACCTGTCTATCGAGACTCGATCCACAACGTGGTGGGCATCGTGCATGCGCAGGACGTGCTCCAGGTGCCTGACTCGGAAGCGCAGACTCGCACCGTCGATACGGTGATGCGCAAGGACGTGTACTTCGTGCCGGAGAGCAAACTGGGTAGCGACCTGCTGCGAGAGATGCGGAGAAACAATATCCGTATGGCGATCGTGGTCGACGAGTACGGAGGGGTGGCCGGCCTGGTGACGATCGAGGACCTGGTCGAAGAAATCGTGGGGGAGATCCGCGACGAGCACGAAAAATCACAAGTGGTGAAGGAAAACGATCACTCCTATATCGTTCCCGGCAACATGGACGTCGATCATCTGGACGAGCTCTTTGGCGTGCGGCCAGAGGGAAAAGAGGCTGCCACCGTAGCCGGGCTGGTGAGCGAACTGGCCGGACGAATCCCGCAGAAGGGCGAAGTGGTCGAGGAGGACGGTTTGCGCTTCGAGGTGCTGGAATCGACCGATCGCCGTGTCGAGAGCGTGCGGATTGTAGCGGTCGAGCCCCGGCAGATGAAACTGATATAGTGTTGGCTTCCGGAGAAACCAGTATTGCGGGACCACAACGGATGGGATTCTTGAAGCTGGCGGGACGCTTCTGTTGCCAATTCGGGCGGTCGACCTTCCTCCTGCTGCTCTCCTCCTGCCTCGTCTCGGCGCAAAGCAAGTCTTACGACGGCGACTGGTGGGAGTTGCGGACGGCCGCCGAGCAGGAAGGCTTCATCCTCGGCTACGGGGATTGTTACGCGGATCCGGCGGGGCAGAGGATCCGCATGCTTCTGGACGACGCGGACATACGAATTGCGGTCAGCACCTACTACCAGGGCCACCAGAAGTTCCGCACGCGCCCGGTGGCGCAGGTACTGAAGGACATCTGGGCGGGCCACATTTCCGTTCACGATGCCAAGCGCTCGGCCGCCCGTGAAGGCTGGCGCGAGCGGCACGGCTACTTTGACGGCCTGTGGTGGAAGGGCTCCAACCCGACAGAGCAACTGGGTTTTGTGGAGGGATACACCACCTGCCACAACCGGGAGCTGCGCAAGGCGAAGCCGCTCGAATTTCAACCGGCAAACTACGTGCAGTTGATCAGCGCCTGGTACACGCCCGCCGGCGATGAATCGGTGGTCGCTCACCACCAGGCTGAGAAAATTGCCGACGTTCTGTTAAGGTTCAGTGAGCACGCGGGTTCAGCGTCCCGGTAATCCTCGATGGCCCTCCGTTCCGGATTCGTCTGCATTCTCGGTCGCCCCAATGCAGGCAAGTCCACGCTGCTGAATGCGCTGGTGGGCGAGAAACTCGCCATCATCAGTCCCAAACCGCAAACCACCCGAAACCGGATCCAGGGAATCATCCACCTCCCTAAGCGGGGCAAACGTCCGGGCGCACAGGTTGTGCTGATCGATACTCCGGGGGTGCACAGGCCGGATAGCTCGCTCGGCCGCAAGATGATGGTGGAAGTGCGGGAGGCTCTGGAAGGCTGCGATCTGATCCTCCTGATCGTCGACGTCACCAAGCGTTTCACGGCGGCCGACGAATTTGTCCTGCATATGGCGAAACCGTCGGGCACGCCGGTCTACCTGCTGCTCAACAAGATCGACCTGCTGAAGGACAAAGGCAAGCTGCTCCCCATCATCGAGGAATACCGCAAGCTACAAGACTTCAAAGAGGTTATTCCGCTCTCCGCCCTGAAGCGCGACGGACTCGACCTGCTGCTGGATCAGCTCGTCGCCGCCCTGCCCGCGGGGCCCCGCTACTTTCCCGAAGACCAGATCACCGACCAACCCGCGCGCTTCATGGCGGCAGAAATCGTCCGGGAACAGGTGCTGCTCGACACCCAGGAGGAAGTCCCTTACGCCACTACGGTGGTGGTGGAACAGTTCGAGGAAGGGCAGAAGCTAACCCGCATCGCCGCCGTTATTTATTGTGAGCGCGAGAGCCAGAAGGCCATCCTGGTGGGCAAGGGCGGGCAAATGCTGAAGAGGATCGGTACCGGGGCCCGCCTCGCGATGGAGCGCATGTTGGGCATGAAGGTGTTTCTGGAACTCTTCGTGAAAGTGCAGCCGGGCTGGCGGGATTCACGGGCATTCGTTGACGAACTGGACTGGCGGCGGCAGCTGGAGAGCCTTTCCGGGCTTCCCAGCCGCACCGGGCGCGGAAACTAGGGCAATCCAAGGATTGTGGCGGTTCCGTTCTCCCGATAGAATCGCAAACACAGGGGTGACATCTAAACCGTGGGGCAAGGAAACTCGTATGGCTGAGGAACCCTCGAACGGCTGCGTTGATCCGGACAAGCTGGTCCTGAAGCTAAAGGTCACTCTGGCGGCCGACAAGAATGCCATCGATCCGGTCGTGAAGGGGATCATGGACGTAGTACGCAGCATGCAGTGCGCCGCAGGAAAGGAAGATGCGATCGAGCTGGCTCTGAGCGAGGCGCTTGCCAATGCAGTGGTCCATGGCGCGAAAGGCGATCCGAAAAAGATCGTCGAGTGCGATGTCGCCTGCGACGAAACGCACCGCATGCTGATTGTTGTCCGCGACCCGGGGCCTGGTTTTGATCCAGCCTCGATCCCGAACCCGGTGGCCGGACAAAATATCTATTCCAACCACGGGCGCGGAATCTTCCTGATCAACGAGTTGATGGACGAAGTGCAGTTCAAAAACAACGGCAAGGAAATTCACATGCTCAAAAAGTAAGGACTGTGCCGCAGCCAAGCCCCGCAGAGATCGCTCCCAACCTCCTACTCCTTCGCCGCAATCCCCAACGCCTTCATCTTGCGATACAGGTGGCTGCGCTCCAGGCCCAGCGTCTCGGCCGTGCGGCTGACGTTGCCGTGGCTCTCGTCGAGTTTCTTCAGGATGTAGTCCCGCTCATAGGCGTCACGGGCCTGGTGCAGGGTAGAGAACTCCGTACCCGCCGCGCGCCGGCTGCCGTCGCGGTAGATGAGCGGAGGCAGGTGCTTACGGTCGAATCTTGTGGTGGTCGGGTTCATGATCACGATGCGTTCGATCACATTGCGCAGTTCGCGGACGTTGCCGGGCCAGGAATAGCGCGTCAGCGTGTGAATCGCGTCGTCGGTAATTTCGCGCGATCGCCGGCCATAGGCCACCGCGAATTCCTTCAAAAAATACCGCGCCAGCAGGGGAATGTCTTCCTTGCGCTCCCGCAGGGGAGGGACGAAGAAAGGGATCACATTCAGGCGGTAGAAAAGGTCCTCTCGAAAATTCCCTTTGGAGATTTCTTCCTCAAGATCCTTGTTGGTGGAAGCGATCACCCGGACATCGACCGTGATCGCGTCGGCCCCTCCCACCGGGGTGAAGCGTTGTTCGTCCAGCGCCCGCAGCACCTTGGACTGCGTCTTCAGGCTCATGTCGCCGACTTCGTCGAGGAAAAGGGTGCCCCCGGTCGCCTTCTGAAACCTGCCTTCTTTGTCCGCGGAGGCTCCCGGAAACGACCCCTGCCGGTGGCCGAAGAGTTCACTTTCGATCAGGTCTTCGGGAATCGCAGCGCAATTCAGCTCGATGAACATTTCTTCGTTGCGCAGGCTTTGTGCATGAATGGCGTGCGCGACCAGTTCTTTCCCCGTGCCCGACTCGCCGTAAATGAGTACCCGGCCATTGGTGGGCGCCATGATGGCGATTTGCTGGCGAAGCGCCTTCATGGGGATACTGTCGCCCGCGATCACGCTTTTGGACTGCAACTGCTTTTTAAGGTCCCGGTTTTCCCGGCGTAGTTTTTTCGCATCGATGGCGTGCTTGATCAGGCTGAGTGTGCGGTCGATTGAGAGCGGCTTTTCCAGGAAGTCATAGGCGCCCAGCTTGGTGGCGCGAACGGCGGTCTCGATGGTTCCATGGCCCGAAATCATGATCACTTCCGGTGGATTGTCGAGTGCACGGATCTTCTGCAGGGTATCGAGTCCGTCCATGCCCGGAAGCCAGACGTCGAGCAACACCACGTCGAAGGCGTGGGTTTCGAGCAGGTCAAGGCACAATTCGCCGCTCTCCGCCTCGTCCGTCTTATACCCGTCATCCTCCAGCACGCCCCTGAGCGAGTCGCGGATGCCGGATTCATCGTCCACGATAAGAATGTTATGCATGCTGTGCGCTGGGTGCGCTTACGGACTCAGGCGCCAGCGGTAGTTCCACGATAAACCGGGTACCGACGGGCTGATTCTCCTCGACGCGGATCGAGCCGTGGTGGTCCTCGACGATCCGGTTGACGATGGCCAGACCGAGGCCAGTGCCGCGCTTCTTGGTCGAGAAATAGGGCAGGAAGAGCTTTTCCTTCAGTTCCTGCGTGACCCCATGGCCGGTGTCGGACACGACAATCTCCACCGCATCGCGGCTGGTCACCAGATTGGTTGTTACGCGGATTTCGCGCACCAATGCCCCTTCCATGGCCTCGGCCGCGTTGTCCACCAGGTTGGCCAAAGCCCGCTTGATTGCACCGGTATCCGCCATCACCCTGGGCAGGTCCGTCGCCAGGTTCTTTTCGAGGCGGATCCCATCCAGACGCCCATCAAACATGCTGAGGGCGCTTTCGACAATTCCGTTGATGCTCGCCGCGTGCGGCTGCGACGCGGGGAAGCGGGCCAGTGTGGAGAATTCGTCCACCAGCGTCCGTACGGTGTCCACCGATTGAGCAATGGTCTCGGCGCATTGGCGAATCACCTCGAGCGAGGCGGCATCGGGACGGGTCCCACGTTCCAGGTGGCGCCGGATACGCTCCGCGGAAAGCGCGATGGGAGTCAGAGGATTCTTGATTTCGTGCGCCACGCGGCGTGCTACCTCCCGCCACGCCGCCTGTTTCTGGGCCTTGAGCAAATCGGAAAGATCTTCAAAGATAAGCACGTAACCCAGACGGGCTCCGTCGTGCTGCAGGGTGGCCACAGTAAGGGCAGCATTCAGTTTGACGCGCTGCAGAGTGATCTCCATTTGACTTGTGGTAATTCCCATGCGATCCGCGCGCCGCAGCAGCACCCCGAGGTCGTCCACCACGTCGGGCGGGAACACCTCTCCCAGATCCCGGTCGATCATTCCCAGGTCTTCGCTCTCAACCCGCCCCGTCGGGTTGAACATACGCAGCAATGCCTGGTTGACATGCGTGATGCGGCGGCGCGCGTCGAGAGACAACACACCGGTGGGGATGCTTTCCAGGATCGTTTCAATATGGCGGCGGCGCTGCTCGAGAGTGGTATTGGCGATGCTCAGTTCACGACTGGAAGCATCGATCTGGTGGCGGCTCGTTTCGAGCTCCTCCGCCATCCGATTGAACGAACGGACCAGATCGCCGATCTCGTCCGCGGCATGGACCTCCACGCGGTAATCCAGACGTCCGCGCGAGATTTCCTGGGTCGCCTCGGCCAGGGCCGCGACCGGCCGGGTGACCAGTTTGGAAAGGAATAACGCCAGCCAGGTGGTCGAAAACAGCACCAGCACGGTCAGCAACAGCAAGAGGCTCATATAGGTGCGGCGCACCAGCCTTCTTTGTCGATAGAGTTCGAAATAGCGCTTTTGACTGGCTTCGAGTTGTTTTACCTCGGCGGAAAATTCTGCCGGCAGGGGCATTGCCACCAGGATCAGCCCCTCGTCTCCTACGGCTGCGGTCCCGAGAATGTACTCCGTCTGTTCCCATGCAAAGGGCGCCGGCGCGGGGCCGGATAGTTGTTCGAGCGCCGCCTTCGATCGGAGCACTGTCCAGCGCGCCGGAGCACGAAAGCTGGCTTCCTCGTGGCCTTTCAGCAGTGCAATCGCGAATCCCCCTTGCAGCGTCGGCTCGTGTCGCCGAAACTCGCTTTCGATCTCGGAAAAATTGTGAATTGCAAAGGCGCGCTCGACGTCGGGCGACTTCGTGATGGAAACAGCCTCCGCGACCGCGTTTTGCTGTGCGTAGGTTGCCAGTAGCGACGCCATGGCCTGGGTGTCTTCCCGCACTTCTTCCACCGGACGCGAAAACCAGCGGTCGATGGTGCGGTTCATCAGTCCATAAGCGAACCAGAACATCACGATGACCGGCAGAAACGAAAGCAGCAAGCCCGTAACCACCAGACGAGTTCGGAACTTGGAACCCAACACGCCCAAGCGACGCTCGGCAAACAGCTTCAGCAGATTGCGCGCCAGGACAAACGTAAGGGCGACAAATAAGAGAAAGATGAGCGCCGACAGCGACGCGAAAAAGAGCAACTGCAGGTTGTTGTCCGGGTTCAGGAACGCGGGCTGGTCGAACGAGGATTGGGAAAGCAGGATCCCAAACAGCAGGGCGATTCCTATCGCAAGCGGTACGATGACCTTTTTGCGGTTGCGCTCCCGGTCGGGGATTGGAGGGGAATTGGGCAATGCGCTCTCGGCCCGGCACCATTCACGATTGCGCGTGATCCAATCCCGGGCTGAGGCTCATTATAGCCGCAGGGGAAGCCGAGTTTCGGCCCAGCATCGAGCTCGGCCAACCGTCCTTGGCTTGCCAGTCCGGAGCGCGTCTTTCACAGCCGCGTCGGCCGGCGTAGGCGCCTGGTTGCGATCGAGAAGCAGCGCCGCTCCCTTGGTCCCTTTTTGGTCTTCGAAGGGGCAGCGTCGGTGCGATGCGGGAGGGTGGCAAGTCCGATCCCTACCTGGGGATTGAAACCAAGACGCGCTCGAAGCCCGTGGGACGCTGGTTGGGAGCCCTCCCGAACCGACCGTCTTCGGAGTCACCAGCGAGGCGCTGAGCCAGAAACCCGCCTTCATGGATCCCAATTCGATCTGCGTCTCCTGCGCTATTCTGTGGCCCGCGCATTGCCCCAGCGTCCCCTGACCACGAACCTTTCGAAGGGGGTATGGATCCCATTTCGGTTGTGACTTGGGTCCGAGACGCTTGCCAGACCAAGGGCCGCGGCGGGCGGTTTAGGGAGGCTCAACCGGCACCCGATCTGCGCCGCCCCTGTACGAAAGGGCATGTCCCTCAGAGACGATTCTCCGCAGGAAGGGACCGGTTAGGCTCAGAACGCGCTGTTTTGGTGCGCTTGGTTTCTCCGGCAGGGAACTCCCCGTGAAGGACAGGTACCAAAGTTACTGGTGCGGTAACCCGTCTGCGTTGACAATTTCTGTCAACGCGAAAAACGCTGCCGTCTCCCCCTGAAAACAAGCGATTTCGCGGATACAACCGGCGCTCCAACGCCATTTGTCTTTGTCGATCAAATAGGAGATCGAACGTATGTCGCAACGGCTGGGCGATCTTCTCGTAAAAGAGAAGGTCATCACCCCAGAGCAGTTGGTACAAGCCACGAAGGTCCAGAAAGAGACCAATTGCCGCCTCGGCTCGGCCCTGGTCAAGCTGGGCTTTCTGACGGACGAGGATGTCACCAATTTCCTCTCGCGCCAGTATGGTGTGCCCGCTATCAATCTCTCCTATTTTGAAATCGACCCGGCGGTCGTCAAGCTGATTCCGTTCGAAACCGCCAAACGTTACCAGATCCTGCCTCTCAGCCGTGTGGGCGCCTCGCTCACCATCGCCATGGTGGATCCGACCAATGTTTTCGCCATGGACGATATCAAGTTCATGACCGGCTTCAACATTGAGCCGGTGGTCGCATCGGAGAGTTCGATCAACGCAGGCATTGAGAAAGCCTACGGCACCGCCAAAGAGGAAGACCTCGAACAGGTCATGCAGTCGATGACTGAGATGGGCGACGCCGACGTCGAACTGCAGACCGAAGAGGAGCAGTTGGACCTCAACGAGCTTGAGAAAGCTGCCGATGAGGCTCCCATCGTCAAGCTCGTCAATCTGGTGCTCACCGACGCGGTCAAACGCGGCGCCAGCGACATTCACATGGAACCCTACGAAAAGGAGTTCCGGGTTCGCTTTCGCGTAGACGGCATTCTGCAGAGCATCATGACTCCGCCTCTCAAGCTTAAGGACGCGATCACCTCGCGCCTCAAGATCATGGCCAAGTTGGATATCAGCGAGAAGCGTCTCCCGCAGGACGGCCGCATCATGCTAAAAATGGCCGTGGGCGGCAAGAAAAAGCAGCTCGATTTCCGCGTCAGCACGCTTCCCACGCTGTTTGGCGAGAAGATCGTCATGCGGTTGCTCGACAAGGAGAACCTGCGGCTCGACATGACCAAGCTCGGCTTCGAGCCCGAGTCGCTGGTCAAGTTCGAAAAAGCGATCTTGAAACCCTATGGCATGGTGCTGGTGACCGGTCCCACGGGATCCGGTAAGACCAACACCTTGTATTCCGCCATCGCCCGTTTGAACCAACCCGATACCAACATCATGACCGCCGAGGATCCGGTCGAGTTTCAGATGCAGGGTGTGAACCAGGTGCAGATGAAGGAGCAAATTGGCCTGAACTTTGCGGCCGCCCTGCGCGCCTTCCTGCGGCAGGACCCGAACATCATCCTGGTCGGCGAGATTCGCGACTTCGAGACGGCGGAAATCGCCATCAAGGCGGCGCTTACCGGCCACCTGGTGCTTTCGACGCTCCACACCAACGGCGCTCCCGAGACGATCACACGACTGATGAATATGGGTATCGAGCCCTTCCTGGTTGCGACGTCGGTTCACCTCATCTGCGCCCAGCGCCTGGTGCGCCGCATTTGCAAGGAGTGCGCGGAAGTGATCGAGGTGCCGTACCAGACGCTGATCGAGGAAGGCTACTCGCCCGAAGAGGCCAAGACCGTCAAGATTCAAAAAGGCAAGGGCTGCGGGGTTTGTAACAACACCGGTTACAAGGGCCGTGCCGGTTTGTACGAAGTCATGGAAGTGGATGACGAAATCAAGGAACTCGTGCTGGTCGGCGCTTCCGCGCTGGAACTCAAGAAGAAGGCCATCGAGCGCGGCATGCTCACGCTGCGCCGCAGCGGGCTGATCAAAGTCGGCCTGGGCGTGACGACCCTCGAGGAAGTAGCACGCGAAACAATTCACTGAGGGTTTTGTGTAAAGGGAAGGAAAGGCTATGGCGCTTTCGTTAAGCGATTTGCTGAAAAGAATGCTGGAGATGTCGGGGAGCGACCTCCACATCACCACCAACTCACCGCCCCAGGTGCGCGTGCACGGACATCTGGTGCCGCTCGACCTGCCACAGCTGACGCCGGCTGAAACCAAGCAACTCGCCTACAGCGTGATGACCGACTCGCAGAAGCACCGCTTCGAAGAAAATCTCGAACTGGACTTCTCCTTCGGATTGAAAGGACTCGCTCGCTTCCGCGCCAACTGCTTCAACCAGCGCGGCGCCACGGGCGCTGTGTTTCGCGTCATCCCCTTCGAGATCAAATCATTCAACCAACTCGGTCTGCCTGCGGTGGTCAGTAAGCTGTGCGACAAGCCCCGCGGTCTGGTGCTGGTCACCGGCCCGACCGGCTCGGGCAAGTCGACCACGCTCGCGGCCATGATCGACAAGATCAACACCGAGCGGCACGATCACATCCTCACCATCGAGGACCCCATCGAATTCGTGCACATGAACAAGAATTGCCTGGTCAATCAGCGCGAGTTGCACGCCGATACCAAGAGCTTTACCGACGCATTGCGCGCCGCACTCCGCGAAGACCCGGACGTGGTCCTCATCGGCGAAATGCGCGACCTGGAAACGATCGAGTCGGCGCTGCGTATCGCGGAAACCGGCCACTTGACCTTCGGCACGCTGCACACCAACTCGGCGTCTTCGACCATTAACCGTATCATCGACGTCTTCCCGGCCCACCAGCAGCCTCAGATTCGCGCCCAGCTCTCACTGGTGCTGGAAGGCATCATGTGTCAAAGCCTGCTGCCCAAAAGCGACGGCAAGGGCCGCGCGATGTGCATGGAGATCATGGTTCCGAATGCCGCCATCCGCAACCTGATCCGGGAAGACAAGATCCACCAGATCTATTCCGCCATGCAGTCCGGACAGGAAAAGTTCGGCATGCAGACTTTCAACCAGTCCTTGGCGACCGCCTACTTCCAGAAGCTGATCACGCTGGAAACGGCGCTGATGCGGTCGAGCAATGCGGACGAATTGCAAGAAATGATCAATCGTGGCGCCGGCTTGATGAACCGTGGCGCCGGCACGCCGGGAATGGCGAAAGCCGCCGCTCCCGCCAAGCGGTGACAAGTTGAAGGACCGAGCTGTTTCCCGGTTGTGGGGATGGCGCAAGCACAAGGCACTAGGGAATTTGAACGATCCGGGGCGCCGAAAAGTGTCGCCGGCAAGCCAGTCGAGAATTGAGGAGATACCATGCCAGTTTTTACATTTTCAGGCAAGAGCGCATCCGGCGAAAAGATCTCCGGTGAACGGGTTGCCGCCAACAAAGATGTCCTGACGCAGCAGTTGCGGCGTGAACGGATCACGCCGGGGTCAGTCCGCGAGAAGGGCAAGGAATTTGTCATGCCGACCTTCGGGACGAGCAAGGTTAAGACCAAGGAGATCGCGATTTTCTTCCGTCAGTTCTCGGTCATGATCGACGCCGGCCTGCCGCTGGTGCAGTGTCTGGAGATTCTAGCGGCCAACCAGGAGAACCAGACCTTCCAGAAGACGCTGACGGGCGTGCGAACCACGGTCGAGGGCGGCGCTACCCTGGCCAATGCCATGCGCCAGTTCCCGGCCGTGTTCGACGACCTCACCACGAACATGATCGAGGCGGGTGAAACCGGCGGTATTCTGGACGTGATTTTGCAGCGTCTTGCGCTCTATGTCGAGAAGGCAGTCCGTCTGCGCTCGGCCATCAAGTCCGCGTTGATCTACCCGGTGGCGGTGGTCAGCATCGCGACCCTGATCGTCGCGGCGCTGCTGAAGTGGGTCGTCCCGATTTTTGCGAACCTGTTCACCGGCCTGGGCGTGTCCTTGCCATTGCCCACGCGCATCGTCATGGGCTTGAGCGCGTTCGTGGGCCACTTCTGGTGGTTCTTCATCGCGGGCGGCGTGGGTGGCGTGTTTGGCTTACGCCAGCTGCGTAAGCATCCCCGGGGCCTGTATTTCACGGACAAACTTCTGCTCAAGGCTCCCGTGATTGGCATGCTCCTGCGCAAGATCGCGGTGGCTCGTTTCACCCGGACGTTGGGCACCTTGATCACCTCGGGCGTGCCCATCCTGGAAGGTCTGGCGATCACCGCCCGCACCTCCGGCAATGCGGTTCTGCAGGAGGCCCTGATGAAGGTGCGGAAGGCCATTGAGGAAGGCCGCACCATCGTCGATCCTTTGAAGGAATGCGGCGTGTTCCCGAACATGGTTACGCAGATGATCGGCGTCGGTGAAGCGACCGGCGCCATGGACAACATGCTGCAGAAAATCGCGGACTTCTACGAAGACGAAGTCGACGCCGCGACCCGCGACATGATGGCCATGCTCGAGCCCGCCATTATCGGGTTCCTGGGAATCGCCGTGGGCGGCATCGTCATTTCGCTGTACATGCCGCTGTTCTCCATGATCGCCAAGTTGTCGGGCTAACGGCACAACTTCGGGAAAGGGTCCGGCTGCACAGGCATCCGGGCTTCCTCGATCCCAGGATCGTCTGAGCACGCGCAGCACATTTCTCCGCCCTGCGCGTGCCGGAGCAGCGCGGGCGGAGGTGGGACCTGGGTTTCAGCATGCAATCGACCTTCGACGAGCGGAACTGGCTGGCGTGGCTGGTCAAGATCCGCATCCTCATCCTCACATTCCTTTTCGGAATCGAGTTGACGGTTGCCCGGCTGGCGGAAACCGCCATGCCGCTGCGCTCTTTTGTCAGTGCCATGTTGCTGTGGTACGCCCTGTCCCTGTTCTATGTGCTCCTGCTCTCTTTCTGGGACGAGCAACGCGTGCAAGCTCTCCTGCAGGTGATGACTGACCTGGTCCTGGTGACCCTGGTCGTCCATTTCACCGGCGGGTGGGACAGTTCGCTTAACTTCCTCTATCCGCTGGTCATCATCGTCGCCTGCATTCTGCTGCCCAAGCTATGGGCCTACCTCACGGCAGCGCTGGCTTTCATTTTGTATGGATCGATCCTGGAGCTGAACTATTACGAGATGGTCCACTCGTTTGCGATCACCCATCCGTCGCTGAAGGCGCTCCAAGGGATCATCTTCGTCAACCTGTTCGCCTACCTGGCCGTGGCCTACCTTGCAGGTCTGCTTGCGGCCAAGCTGCGCCAGGTGGATGTTCAGCTGAAGGACGCGAGCGGCGCGCTCGAGAGCCTGCAGGCCCTGCATGAAAACATCATTCAGTCCATCAGCAGTGGCCTCATCACCACCAGCCTCGACGGCCGAATCACCCTGATGAACAGGGCTGCCCGGAAGTCACTCGGCTGTGGTGAGGAACTGCTCGGGAGATCAGTCAACGAATTGTTCCTCGATCCGCTCCCGAACGTGGGTTCGGAACGCGCCCACGGCGAAGTGCGTTTTCAACCCGCCAACGGCTTTCGTAAGACCTTTCGCGTCATCGTTTCCACCCTCACGGTTCCAGGTAGGGAGGGGCTGGGTTGCGTCTATACTTTCGACGATTTGACCGAGGTTCGCCGCCTGGAGCGTGAGGTCCGCATGCAGGACCGGTTGGCCGCAGTGGGCCGGCTGGCCGCGGCCATCGCGCATGAGATCCGCAATCCGCTCACTTCCATCGCTGGTTCGGTCAGCATGCTCTCGACGGCCACCGAGATGACCGATGAGCAGCGGCAACTCCTGCAGATCGTGACCCGTGAGTCTGAGCGGCTGAACAACATCATCACCGATTTTCTGGCGTACTCCCGCGGCAAGCAGTATCGCTTCGACCAGGTTGACCTGGTGCCCCTGCTCGAAGACACTCTGACTCTGCTCGAGCATCGACTGGTGGCGGAGAACACCGGAATCCGCATCGAGCGCAGGTTCAAGGTCCACCAGGCTTCCACGCTCGCCGACGGCGACAAGATCAAGCAGGTTTTCTGGAATTTCTGCCAAAACGGCGTGCGTGCAATGGAGAAGGGCGGCACGTTGACGGTTTCGCTGGAGTCCTCCGGGGAAGACTGGCAGATCAACTTCGCCGATACCGGACATGGCATGACTCCGCAGCAGACCGAAAAGGTCTTTGAACCTTTCCAGACCGGATTCGAAGGGGGAACCGGACTCGGCCTCGCGATCGTGTATCAGATCACGCAGGCTCACGAAGGCAAGGTATGGGCGCGTTCACGGATTGGGGAAGGCACAACCTTTGTGCTGCGCCTGCGCCGTTTGAATTTCGGGACGCACCAGTCCCCCGGGTCCAGCGCAAGAGCCGAAGCGCTTCCGGGAGCCACGGTGGAAGCGGAAACGCAAAACGCGGCCGCCGCGGGAGGCAGAGTGCATGGCTAACATCCTGGTTTGCGACGACGAGCGCTCCATCTGTGAAATGCTCGACATCGCCCTACGGCGCGACGGCCACAAAATCGAGACGGTCAACTCGGGCGAGGCCGCCAAGCGGAAAATCGACGGAGCACTCTACGACCTCATCATCACCGACATCAAGATGCCCAACATCGACGGCATCGAAGTGTTGCGCTATGCCCACTCCACGTCCCCCGACTCGGCCGTCATTCTCATCACCGCGGTCGACGACTACGAGGCTGCCGTGCAGGCTGTGAAAGCCGGGGGCGCCTCCGACTACATCCGCAAGAGCCCCGGTCTGGTCGACGAAATCAAGCTGGCCATCAACCGCTCTCTTGAGAAAGCGGCGCTGAGCAAGCAGAACTTCGCGTTGCGCCGCGACGCCGCTGCCCGCAACTCGCTCGATAACATCATCGGCGTCAGTTCCGCCATGGAAAAGCTGAAGCAGACCATTCGCACGGTTGCTTCCACCGGCAGCACCATCCTGGTCTATGGCGAAAGTGGCACCGGCAAGGAACTGGTTGCCCGCGCCGTACACGTATGTTCGCCGCGGGTCACCGAGCCCTTTGTCTCCGTGAACTGCGGGGCCTTTCCGGAAACCCTGCTCGAAAGCGAACTCTTCGGCTACGTGAAAGGGGCCTTCACCGGGGCCAACCAGAACAAACGCGGCCTGTTCGAAGTTGCCCACGGCGGCACGATTTTCCTCGACGAAATCGCGGAGATGACCCTTGCCATGCAGGTGAAACTCCTGCGCGTGCTGCAGGAGCGCACCGTGCGGCCGGTGGGCAGCGCCACCGAAATTCCGATCGACGTACGCGTGATCGCCGCCACCAACCGCGACCTCGACAAGCAGGTGGCCGAGAACACCTTCCGCGAGGACCTCTACTACCGCCTGAGTGTGATCCCCATCCGGGTGCCCGGCCTGCGCGAGCGCCGGGAAGACATCCCCCTCCTGGTCAACCACTTCCTGAAGAAATACGGGCCTGCGGCCGGGAAGAACATCGTGCGCGTCGACCCGCATTCGTTGGCGAGCCTGTGCGACTACGAATGGCCGGGCAACGTTCGCCAGCTTGAAAACACCGTCGAGCGTGCCGTCGCGCTCGAAACCACCGACCAGCTCCACGTCGAGTTGCCCGTCGAACGCCCCAAGGCCAAGGCGGCCGCCGCGGCCGCCGGAATTCCGGGAGTCCCCGAGGTAAGTTCGAGTGCGATCCTCCCGGATGGCCTCGACATGGAAAAATACGTTGCCCAGATCGAGCGTTCGTTGTTGTTGGCTGCGCTCAATCAGTCCCATGGTGTGCAGACCAAGGCTTCCGACGTGCTCGGCATCTCCTACCGCTCGTTCCGGCATTTGATGAAGAAGTACGAGCTGTGAGCGTTGGCTATGTTTTCCGAGGCACTCCCAGCCAGCTCGCGCCCAAGCTTGTCTCCTGACGTGCGCCGATTCGTATGATCTGGCACCGCTCGATCCAATTCAGAGGGCTGTTAATTCACGCCTCCGAATCTCGTGCTGCCCCCTCCTTTTGTCGTGTTGTCGTGCACGTCGTGGGAGCCTAGGGATTTCGTGATTCCCAACCAGTAAGGCCAGACTCGCGCAGGTAGAAGGAACTGAAAGAAGGCCGTCACAGACTCCACCGCGACCAAGAGTTCCACCGCAGAGAGACTTGCAGGCACCGGTCCAGCATCCTCCAATCCGGCGCAAACTAGGTGTTGAATTCCGCGCCCCCGCGCATTTCGAGCGCCGGCCCCTCCGGGTTCCACCCGCACAACTTCTGAACCGCGGCTTCCTGCGGTCCCTCTGCGACGAAACCGTTTTCCGCCGCACCGTCAAGGACCGGTCCGGCGGGAGGATACTGTTTCAGAGCTTCCAGGATGCAAGCATTGCAATGTCGAAACCAGAACGAGGAGTCCTCAACCTGGAAGCATCGAGCGCGTCCCCATTCAGGGTACGAGATCGAGGATGATTGTCCGCGCTGCCGCTGTCCACTGGTTGACGGTTCTGCAAGCTGAGGCCTGAGAGCAGAGACCTACGAGCTAAGAGCTAAGAGCTAAGAGCTAAGAGCTGAGACTAAGGGCTCTTCCCCTTCAACTGCTGCTTCCACCCCAGAACCCGCGCCTTGTTCCCCTCCGTCTCCGCCTCGGGGACCATGCCTTTTTTCTGATACAGCACCGACAGGCTGGTATGCGCCAGCACGTCGTCCGGATCCAGTTCGGCGATGTGGTTGGCAACGGCGATCGCCTCGTCCAGCCGGTTCAGGTCCTGCAGAGCTCGGGCCAGGCCATGCATGGCTTCGGTGAAGGTGGGATCGGCCGCCAGGGACTTCTGATATTCCTCAACCGCTTGCTCGTGATGGCCTTCGGCGACCAGATCGAGTGCCGCATAGTAGTGCTCCTCGGCCGCCGCTCGCGCCTTTTGGTCGAACATGAAGGCTGAAGTCCCTCGGTAGAAACTCGATTCTAGCACGCGTTTTCGAGCGCTCTTCCCGCACGCGGAAGCTATACTACGCGCAGGGATCCATGCGCTACATCCTTCGTTTCCTCTGGAATGCCACCAAGGGCCATCACCTGGCCCCTTGGCGGAGCCTCTACCTGCTCTGGCGCATCGAGACTTACACCGGCGTCAAGATGACGCAGATTGGTTTCCTGGAGTTCTGGGAGTTCAGCTGGCGGGAACGCAGGAGCCTCTGGCGTTTTTTGAAGTGGACGGGAGAGATGGAGCGGTATGCCCACCCCAAACCGAAAAGTGGAATGATGGCTTAGTTGTGTCTTGCTGAAGTAGCCTCGGGGGCAGGTTGTGCGGGCGCGACTCTTCGCAGGGACTGCACAATGCGATTGATTTCAGCTTGGGAGACTCGTCCGGGGCCCGGGCGGTTCTTCTGACTGAGAATGAACTCCATACGGTCGGTATCCGGGTACAGGTCGAAGATAAATCCATCCCAGGGACTCTTGGGATTTCCCTGCTGGAATCCCTTGTAGGCCGGGTTTTGAATTGCAAAGATCCCGCTGTTTGCGTCCCGCGACAGCGCCATGGACTTGATCAGCAAGCGCATGTTGTCCCGGTTATGGACGAGAGAGGACAGAGACCAGACGTCCATCTTGTCGGGGGTAAACTCGTACAGCATCTGGTCGAAACTGTAGTCGGATTGGGTCGCTTCTTTGGCAAAGACGGCTTCAATCTGTCTCGGGATGAAATGAAAGTCTGAGGAAAGCGCGCGAACCCATTGGCCCGCCGGAATGTCGGTCGCCATCAATCGCAAACCAGACCGGAATGTGAGAACAACCCGAGTGGGTTTGTCGCGCGGATAAAGCTTGGTTTGAGTCTCGTCGATATCGTTCCACGGCACTTCGAACTGGTAGCCGAAGTAGGACAACTCTTCCCCTTGTGCTGTGGAGATGGACAGGTCCTCGAGCGCTTCCGGAGTTAACCTGGTCACGCTGGGCGCCTTGCGGGTGGCGTAGATGGAGAGTGCGATCGGCGCGCCCCAGTTCAAGGCGGCAGCGATCAATGCCACCCAGATGATCGCCAGCACTACCGCGCTGATGAATTTGCTCAACCCCAAGCTCCCGGGGGCCGAGGCTTCCCTGGTCGGCACAGGGGGTCGCTTGGGTAAGCCCTACTGCCCGCTGGTGGCGGCGGCCGCCTCGCCCAGGACGACATTCACGTCGCTTCCCTTACCGACGCCGAGAATCTGGGTCGCTGCTCCGCGATTGGCTGCAATCTCGAGATAACCCATGCTTCCCAGGATGCCAAACACCTCCCCGGGAGCGCCCAGCGCGTACGCGGACTTGATCTCGGTGATCTCACGTTTGCCAATCACGATCTTGAAGCCCGATGCGTTTTCAGTAAACAGCATGGGAGCGTCCTGGGGCGTGATGTTGGTGACGAGGTTGCCGAAGCGGTCGACTTTCAGAACCACGCCGCGCAGCGTCGTTTCGTTCACCAGCTTCGGCTTGGGCGCCGAGAAGCGAACGAAGTCCGTGACAGCTTCTCCGAATTTCGCCGGGTCCACGCCCTTCGACAGGTAGGCCGCTATCGGCGAAAAAACATCCCGCCCGTGGAAGGTTTTGCTGACCGGCTGCAGGAAGTAGTGCTCGCCCGTCACATGCCGCGCGCTCAGTCGTTGTTCCCGCTGATAGATCAGCGACAGCACGCCGTTATCGGGCGCAACAAAGTGGTGCCGGTCGCTGGTTACCAGCAGCGGCCGCCGTGCCGTTCCCACACCCGGGTCCACGATGACCATGTGCACCGTTCCAGAAGGGAAGTACGAGTAGGCCTGGGCAATCGTCAGGGCTCCGTCGAGTACGTCAAACGCCTGCACGGAGTGGCAGATGTCGACGATCTGCGCCTCCGGCTCAATGGCCAGGATGACGCCTTTCATGGTTCCAATGAAGTGATCGTTGAGTCCGAAGTCGGTTGTGAGTGTAATGATCGGCGTTCGAGCCACAGAGTCCCTCGCTCCCGGGACACACGTCTGCCCGGCGCAGATTCTTGCCCCACAGGACGAAAGTAACCTGCGGGAGGGGCAGGGTCAAGGTACCGAGGTAACAACCTGTTGCAGACGGAGTGTCTCGGAGCTTGGGGGAATTTGACTGGACTGCGATTTAGGTGCGGTTTCATCGATCAGTGGTACATGGTCGGCACAGATGGACCAGTCGTCTTGTTTTTCATGGTGGGCGTCGTCGGTGCAGTCGCCTTGGTCGCCAGAGGGTTAAGGGTTAAGAGAGGGTTTGAGCACGCCGGACCCTTCTTGCGACAGCAAGCCAAATGATTCCACCGCTCACGAAGGGTGGCTGTTGTTCGAGAACATGCAGAATGCGACGGGCTCGGCTTTTCCAGCCGACGCATCAGGTGCCATCAATGGGCCCGTCCCAAACACGGACTCTCCAGGCACTCCTTGCTCCGCCGACCAAATAACGACGCTGGTTCGTCAAGCAACCTTAGCTCCACTGGTTATGAAGGGACAAGGGCCCTGCTCCCCAGATAACAGCGGCCTTGTGCCTGGTGACGTGAACTCGGGCCAGTGAGTAAGATCGCGAAGTTGTTGGTGAACGCCTGCCACCCGGCTACTCGTAGTGCAGCGCTTCCACCGGATCCATGCGCGCGGCCTTCAGCGCCGGGAAGAATCCCGACACAATCCCCACCAGCGACAGAATGGCGAAAGAAACCATCATGACGGTGGCCGAGGCGTGCAGGAAGATGTCGCCCTCGTGATTGGTCGTTTTGTACAGGTCGCCATAGAGCGGCATGGGTGGGATCACCCAAGTAAGGAAGATGGCGACCCCCATTCCGATCACGCCACCCACAAACGTAAGCACCAAGGCTTCCAGCAGGAATTGAATCAGGATGTGCCGCGGCCTCGCTCCCAGGGCCTTGCGTAGCCCGATCTCGCGCGTGCGCTCGGTGACCGACACCAGCATAATGTTCATCACGCCGACTCCGCCCACCGCCAGCGTCACCGCGCCGATCAGCCCCAGCACCGCCTGCAAGCCGATCGAGAACGCGCTGACCATGGCTTCGCTTTCGATCGTGTCCCAGACCGGGGTCGCCTTGTCATCCTTGGGGTCGAAGTGATGCCGTCGCGCGATCACTGCGCGCACGGCCGCCACCGCCTTTTTGTTCAGTTCAGGCGCTTGCGGCTGGATGATGATCATGTCAGGATCGCGCACCTGCTTCAGTTCGCGAAACACCTGGAATGGGATGAAGCCGTCTTCGTTGTCCGGTCCCTGGTACATCGAGTCCTGGATCTTGTTGCGCAGAACGCCAATTACTTCAAAACTCTGGCCCCCGATGGTCAAGCTCTGAGAGACGGCCGGCGCTCCCTGGAAGGCCTTCTTGGCCGCGTTGTATCCCAGGATCACCACCCGCCGGTGGTCCACGAAATCGCCCTCGCTGAAGTAGCGTCCATTTTCGAGATCGAGCTTGCGCATCTGCCCGTAGGGAAGTTCGACTCCCCGGGTCTGGATCGAAACCACGCGCGTGCCGATCTTGTAGCCGAAGTCGCTGCATGACTCCGCGCTGACGGCGCGCACGAGAGGCACCTCGTCCCGCACCGCCTCGACGTCCTCGTATTCGTAGTTCACCTTCTTGCCGGCACGCTGGCCGCCCGCCTGCATGCTGGTCTGGCCTGGCCACAGCACGATGACGCTGTTCCCCATGTTCAGGAAGGCGTGCAATACGCTGCCTCCCAGGCCCTGCCCGTAGGCCAGCAGGATGACCACCGACGCCAGTCCCCACACGATGCCGAGCATCGTCAGCGCCGAGCGCATGCGGTTCCGCATCAGCGCCTGCCAGCCTTGCGAGATCAGTTCTTTGAGAAACATGCTTCCGTCCTGCCCCAGATCCGGCCTCAGTCGACCCGGATGTCTCCCGAACCGGTGTGCACGCTGATTTCCGGCCCGCCGCCCCGGACCTTCCCGCGAATCGCCTTGTGTGCATCTTCCACCCGTCCCTGAATGGTGGTGGTCACGGGGTGGTCGACGACGACGCTCCCAGAACTGGTCGAAACATCCAGGTCGAAGGCAGCCTGCTCCGGCACCCGCAGTTCCGCGTTGCCCGAACCAGTCTTCACTGACCAGCTGCTGGCCGGCGTCCCATCGACCCGCACGTCACCGCTCCCGGCGTTTGCGCGCAGGCCACCATCGACGCCCCGCACTTCAATGTTTCCGGACCCGGTCTCGACCTGCACATCGCCCTTGCTGTTCTCCTCGATGTTGATGTCGCCGCTGCCGGCCCGTGCCTCAATCGGACCCGAGGCACCTTTGGCCTCCACGTTCCCCGATCCGGTATGAATCCGGATGTCGCCGGCCAGGTCGCGCAGCCGCACATCCCCCGATCCGGTCTCGACCTCGAGTCCCGCTTGCATCCCTTCGATGGTCTGATCGCCGGATCCCGACTTGGTGTGCACCTTGGTGTCGGGGGGCGCCGTGATCTCGTAGTCCACCGCAATATCGTGGTAATTCACGTAGTCGATCCGCACGTGATTCCCGCTCTGCGTGATGGGTGGATTCTGCTCGATAGCCTCCACCTCGGCCTTCTTTCCGCCGTTAAACCAGCGGTCGCCAACGTGGATCTTGCCAAGGATCGCAATGCTGCCCGCCGGTCCACTGCGGACGATGACATCGCCGGAGTGGGTGAACAGTTCAAGATCTGCCGCGCCGCTCACCGGTAGCGTCTTTTCGAAGCGCCCCTGCTCCGACGCCACCGCTAGGGTGGTTCCAACCAGCAAACACAGAACAACTGCCGTTGCCTTAGCCAATCCTGGACGCATGTCGATTCTCCTCATAGCAGAGTTATTCGTAGCGCAGCGAGTCCACAGGAGTCATATCCGCCGCGCGTTGTGCCGGATACATTCCTGCCGTAAACGTAATCAGGGAAAGCGTAACCATTGAAACGATGATCGAAATAGGGGAAATGATCGGACGGGGCACGAAGTCGGGCAAGGGAAGATTGGCTAACGCCAGGCAGGCACCCATGCCGAACGTCAGACCCAGGACGCCACTGACCGTGGTCAGGAGCACCGACTCGGCAAAGAACTGCCTCAGAATATCGGCGCGCGTGGCGCCAATCGCCTTGCGCACTCCGATTTCCCGCGTCCGCTCCGTCACTGAAACCAGCATGATGTTCATCACGCCGATACCGCCCAGGCCCAGCGTCACGATTGCGACGCAGCCAAAGAAGATCGTGATCACGTCGAAAATGTTCGCGACCATCTTGGCGCCTTCCATGGTATCCCAGATGAAGAGCGCGTCTTTGTCCTTCGCGTCGAAGTGGTGGACCCGCCCCAGCGTGCGGCGCACCTGCATTACCGAGTCGTCATGGGCTTCCGCATCGGAAACCTCAAACACGAGGTTGTCCAGGTGGCCGCGCACGATCCCCTTTTTCAGGGGAGGAGGGAAGTCTCTGGCGACCGATGAATAGGGAGCGAACAGGTAGTCGTTATCCGGGCCGTCGTAGTTCGAATTCTGCTTCTTCTCGGTCAGCACGCCGATGACCGTGTACGGCACGCTCTTGATCAGCAGCGTGGCGCCCACCGCCGGCTGGCCTGGAAAGAGCTGGCGCCGGGCAGCATAACCGAGAATGACGACCCGATTCGAATCGCGCTCGTCGTCTTCGGTCATGAGCCGTCCCTCGCCGATGAGGAGCGAACGAAAATCCTGGTAGGAGGGCCAGATCCCTACCACTCCACGATTCGCCGAATTGAACGGGCTGACCTCGGGCACCGTCCGCCGCAATTCCGGGCTCACATTCTTCACCTGGTAACACTCGTTCCGGATGAGCCGCGCGTCATCGATGGTCAGGGTGACCTCGCGCCCCGCCGCCAGCCCACCCACCTGCGAACTCGTTCTCCCGCCCCAGACGATCACCAGGTCCTTGCCCAGAGTCCGCATGCGCCGTTTCTGGTCGGCGCTGAAGCCGCGTCCCAGCCCCACCAGCAGAATCACCGACGAGATCCCCCACACGATGCCAAACATCGTCAGGAAGATCCGCAGCTTGTGCGCACGGAAGGTCGCGATGGTCTGGCGGAGGATTTCGAACAGACTCATAGTTGCCCCAAGGCGTGGCCGCCGGCAGGCCAAGTCTTTCCATCCCTTAGACGGACGCCCGGCGGCTTAGTTATATCTTCAAGGGACTATACGAACCGAGTATGGAAAATGTTCATTCGATGGATTTTCGGGTTCCAAACAGAACAACGGGACAGGGTTTTGGAAGAGTGCGGGTCTGGGGGCGAGACCCTCCAGACTGCCCTGAGGCAGTCGAAGGTTCCCCGCCCGTCGCCCTAGCTGCCCTTATTCCCCGGAATAATCCGCCGCCTTGCCGATCGCGTTGGTCAGAGAATCAGCCAATTCGGTCGGTACCGAGAGCACGATCTGGTTCGATTGGGGAGCAACCGGAAGCGTGGCAACGATGTAGAAGCGTCCCGCGCCCCCCTGCTGGATTTTCAGCTCTACCTTGCCCGTCGGGTTGGGCAATTCAAAAACTCGCTCGTAGCGCGTTGCGTCGGGCGTTTCAGCCATGGCTGATTATGAGGGATGAGCGCCCGGGGAAAGAAGTCGCACAAACAAAACAGAAAAGGCACGGACCGAAGTCCGTGCCCTGCGGTTGAATTCCTGGGGCGGAGCCTTTCAACCAAGCTTTACTGCAAAACCACCTGGTCGCCTTCCTTCAGCCCGTTCAGGAGTTCCGTCTTGGCGCCATTCGAGATGCCGATATTCACGGCCAGCTTGCGCTTGCCTTCCTTGCCCTTCTCGTCCGGGATCTCAACCGACGCCTTCTTGTCCTTGTCGTAGAGGATCGAGCCCTCCGGAATCTGCAGTACGTTCTTGTGCTCTTCCAGGATGATCTCGGCGTTGGCCGTCATGGCCGCTTTCAGCTCGCCGCCCGGATTGTTGATGGAAACCCGAACTTCGAAGGTCGTGACGTTGTCCTTCTCCACGCCCATCGGTGAGATCTTCGTCACCTTGCCGTTGAAGGTCTTGTCCTTGAACGACTCCACCTTGATCCGCGCTGGCTGGGCCATGTAGACCTTGCCGATATCGCTCTCGTCCACCTTGCCCTTCACGTAGACCTCGCTGGTGTCGCCCTCGGTCATGATGAGCGTGGCCGACGATCCCAGCACAAGGATCGAGCTGACGGCATCGCCGACTTCCACATCGCGCGACAGGATGATTCCATCGATCGGCGAGGTGATGGTGGTGTAGCCCAACTGCTCTTCCAGCTGCTTCAGGTTGGCGTGGTCCTGTGCCACTTGCGCCCGCGCCTGACCAATCTTCGCGCGCAGCACCAGCAGTTGCGCCTTGGCGACATTCTGCTTGTTCAGCGCCAATTCGTAGTTCTTCTGTGCATCGTCCAGCGCGGATGCCGACACAACGCCTTCCTTGGCCATGCCCTGTGCGCGGTCATAGGCACGCTTCAGCAGGGGCACATCCGGACCTTCCGCATCGACCTTCGCTCGCTCCAGGTCCGCCTCGCTGCCTTTCGCGCTGGCCTCCGACGCTTCCACCTGCGCATGCGCCTGCGCCACGCGAGCTTCAATCTCTTCCTTATCGAGCTCCGCCAGCAACTGGCCCTTCTTTACCCGGTCGCCCGCGTCCACGTACAACTTCTTCACGATGCCGCTGGCCTTCGACTTGATTTCCACCTTGGTAATAGGCTCCACCTTGCCGGTTGCCACCACGCTCTTGGCGAGATCACCCTTCTCCACCTTCGCGAGCTTCGAGGGATCAATCTTGGTGCCCCCGCGCGTCGCCGCGATCACTCCTCCGGCCACCAGCAGGAAGCCGAATACACCAACGCCGATATAAATCAGCCGTCTACGCCGCTTCTTCTTGTTATTGCCGCTCCCGTTGCCGTTCACATCTGCCTCCTGAAGCTAAGAAAGGTGAGCTTGACTGCGCCTACGGTGGATCTTACGAAGCCGAAGTGGGTTTTGTTCCCGCTGGCTACCGAGTTTCAGAGATTTCGACTCGGCTTTTCCCCTGAAGGGGAGCTCAACAAGAACAGACTCATGTAGTTAGACACCGCCGCCAAAGAAAAGAAAGCAGGGAAGTTGCCCCTCCGGGAGTGGGGGCCGGCAGGCGGCTCAAACCCACCCTCCTCCCTGAAGTTTCTTGGCGCTCGCGGCTCAAAGCCCGTAGCTTCTTCTATGCCCTTTGGAATGTTAGAATTACCATTCCATGATTGCCTTTGTGCTGCTCCGGGTGTTTTTGATTCTTCTCCTGGTGGCGGCCAACGCGTTCTTTGCCGCAGCCGAATTCGCCCTGGTGAGCGTGCGCGACACCCGCATCCAGCAGCTCATTGAGGCGCGCCGCATCGGCGCGCGCACCGTCCAGCGCCTTCATCAGAATCTCGACGAGGTCGTCAACGGCGTCCAACTGGGCATCACCCTGACCAGTCTGACCCTCGGCTGGGTCGGCGAGCCCACGCTCGCTCGCATCCTGGAGCAGATTCTCGGCCGGGTGCCGCATGCGCCCATCTACTCCCATACCATCGCCATCGCGTTAACCTTCACGCTCATTTCCTACCTACACGTGATCCTCGGGGAACTCGTCCCCAAGACGCTGGCGCTGCAGCAGGCGGAGCGGGTCGCGCTCGCCGTCGCCGCGCCCATGGATGTCTTTCTCACCGTAATGAAGCCCTTCCTATACGTGATGCGCAAATCCGGAGGGTTCGTTCTGCGCCTGTTCGGTTCGCGCGGAATGCGCAGCGGCGCCATCCACTCCCCCGATGAACTCAAACTGATCGCCACCGCCAGCCGCCAGGTCGGCCAGATCCCCGAATTCCAGGAAGCGATGATCCACAACGCCCTGGAACTGGACAGCATCGCGGTCCGCCAAGTCATGGTGCCGAGGCCCGACATCTTTTCTCTCCCCGCCGACCTCACCCTGGAGGACGCGCTCGCCCGCGTGGTCGAGGAACAGCATTCCCGCATTCCGGTGTATGACCCGCAACGCGGGCGCGAGCACATCATCGGCGTGCTCTATTCGAAGGACCTGATGCGCTGGATGCGCCTGCGCTTCACGCTCAGCCCGAACCAGGCCATCACCTCGCGCATCGCCAAGATGCAAGTCAGCCAGATCATGCGCAACGTTCTGGTTGTCCCGGAGACCAAGGCCCTGACCGACCTGCTCGCAGAATTCAAGGAACGCAAGCGCCACCTGGCCGTGGTGGTCGACGAGTTCGGCTCCACCGCCGGAGTGATCACGGTGGAAGACGTGCTGGAGCAGTTAGTCGGCGAGATCGAAGACGAGTTCGACATTCAGCCCGCGCCACAGCCCACGCTGGACGAAGACACTTCGTTGACCCTCGATGGCTCGCTGAACATCCGCGACCTCGAATCGCAATACCAGCTCATCCTTCCGCAAGACGCTGGCTTTGAGACCCTGGCGGGATTTGTCCTGGCGCGTCTGCAAAAAATCCCGCGCGTGGGCGACTCCTTCGAATTCGAAGGCCGCCGCTACAGCGTGGAAGAAATGGAAGCCCACCGCATCGCCAAGGTGAAGATCGAAACCCTGGAACCGGCGTCCATGGAGCAGGCAGGGGACTGAGCAAGAATTTCTCCAGCTGCTTGCTACCCCTACTCGGTTTCGGGCCGCAGGATCGTAAGTTGTATGGACTGGTGGTCGTCTCGAGAGAGGGTCACGGTACGTGCGTCCGACTTGGGGACGGTTCCCTCTGCGGATGAGGGACCTCTGGCAGCCACCTGATATTTGCCTGGAGCCAGACCGATCACGGCGAAGTGTCCCGCCTGGTCGGTCTTCACGATTTGCGAGCGATGTCGGTTGTAAGGTGTTTCCGGCTCGGGGGCGACACGAACACGCGCCCCAGCCACGGCGCGATCATGATCGCTCACCGAACCCTCCAGTTGCGCGCTCTCTGAGCCGAGCGCGATCTCAAGCATTCCCCCCGAGGCATCTTTTTCCACTTGCAATCCCTTCTCGAGCACGTCGTTCTGACCGATGCGCGCCGACTTGGCGTACCAGCCGCGTTCGAGTCCCCTGACAATAACGGCGTAGTTGCCGTCCTGGACCGATGTGATTTCGAAGGTTGCATCTTTCTTGACACGGGCGAGAGCGACCCCCTCCCCTCCGTCAATCAGGAAAAACAGGACGACAAGGCGATCGAAAGCCACCGTGCCGGGCCCGGCAACCGAGACCCGACCACGAAAGCTGGTGCCGGCGCCCAGTGCAATCGTGAGGGAGTCGATGTTGTCACTGCCCACTTCGAGCTTCTGCCTTGCCTGATACGTTTTGCCCCCTTCGCCTCTGCCGTCGGCAATGATCGTGTAGCTTCCCGGCGGTATCCCTTTCATACTGAAGTTGCCCTTTTCGTCGGTGGTCGTGTCATGGGTATAGCCGTCAGCTCCCGGCTGCTCGAGGCTTACCAGTCCATTCTTGGGGCCCCCATTTGGGCCGATGAGGCGCCCTGCGACCGCCACGGTCTTTAAGCGCCGCATGGAAAAGTCCGCCTGGGCCTGTTCGCCCGCGCGTAACGAAACCGTTTGCGCCTGATCAAGTTGCGGTGTGCCCGGGTAATACAACGGAGCATAGTCGGTTCCCAGCGCCAGCCGCACGGACGATTCCTGATCAACGTCACCCCCTGGGGGCGGTTCGAGCGAGTCGGTGGCTCTGATGTAATACTGACCCGCTTTGAGCCCGAAAATGCGGTACTGGCCGCGATCGTCAGTCTGGGCCGACGAAACCGCAACCAACTCACGTTCGTGCGTGCCGTATGGGCCCCGGTCTTCCATCTCCTCGTCGCTCGGCCAATCGAGAGCCGTCACCCGCACACCGATCATCGGTTCACCTTGCTGGTCGTTCACGCGTCCCGTAACGACCGCAGCCAAAGTCAGGCGGAACAGCACATCCGCAATCTTCTGCCCGGCCTTGAGGGCCAGTAGCGCGCCGCCGTCCGCTCCGTCCGACTGGTAGTGCTGGGTGACGAAGCCGGTATGGAAGGCAAAGAACTCGTAGCGGCCGGGCGCAACGTCCTTGAAAATGAAATGGCCGTCACTGTCGGACGTCGACCCATACATGTGGAGATGCGACTCGGCTTGCTCCACCAGGGCTGCACGAGCTGACTTCAACGGACTGCCGTCAACGGCATTTAGAATGCGCCCGACCACGGTACACGGGGCAGAGGGGCTCTCCTCCAGTTTGTTGGGCGAGGGAGGAGACGACTGCCCGGATAGACCAATCGCCAATCCGATGATTGCCGAGACTGGGAGCAAGCGCCGCATTGCTATCCTCTGACCTCGAAGGAGGACGGGGCGACAGGAGAAGGAAAATCATACGCCCACTAACCAGCGGGTTCTCAGGATCTAGCTGGCCCCGACGATTGCCGGCGAAAAGTCGCCGCACCGCCCGGGGGCGAAGCTGGTGCCTCCTTATATCAGCGATCGCCAGACACCCCTGGATGAGACAAGTGCTAATCTAACCAACGATCAACGACTGGCAACTAGCCACTGACCACTGCCTTGCTCCGCTACCTCTCCCAGCGCGTCCTCTACACCCTGCCCGTGATCTGGCTCGTCGTCTCGTTAGTCTTCCTCCTGATCCACCTCGTCCCCGGTGACCCCATCCAGCAAATGCTGGGTGAAGGCGCTCCCGCGGCGGATCTCGAGGCCACCCGTCACGCCTACGGCCTCGACCTCCCGCTAGGCCAGCAGTACATCAATTATTGGAAGGGGGTGCTTCACGGCGATCTCGGCACCTCGCTTCGCTACAACCAGAGCGTGAGCAAGCTGCTCGCCCAGCGCTACCCCTACACCCTGCAGCTCACTCTGGCCGCGCTGGTGGTCGCGATCCTGCTTTCGATCCCCGCCGGCGTTCACTCCGCGCTCCACCGCAATCACCGGGACGACCGCCTGATCAGCGTAGTCAGCCTCTTCGGCCTCTCGTTTCCAAACTTCGCGCTGGGGCCGATCCTGATCCTCTTGTTCTCGATCAAGCTGGGATGGCTGCCCGTCTCCGGTTCCGGCGCCTTCGCGAACCTGGTGCTGCCCGCCATCACCATGGGCAGCGCGCTCGCCGCGATTCTCACCCGCATGGTGCGCACCTCCATGCTCGAAGAACTCAGCCAGGACTACATTCGCACCGCCCGCGCCAAAGGCCTCCCCGAAAGCACGGTGGTCTACCGCCATGCGCTGCGCAACGCCATGATCCCGGTGATCACGGTGCTAGGTCTTCAATTCGGTGCGTTGCTGGCCGGCGCGATCGTGACCGAGACGATTTTCTCCTGGCCGGGAATTGGCCGTCTCAGCATCCAGGCAATCTCGAATCGCGACTACTACCTGGTGCAGGGCTGCATATTGGCCATTGGATTGACGTATGTGGCCGTCAATTTCTTGACGGACTTGCTGTACTCAGCGTTGAATCCGAGAATCCGGCAATGAAAAGGCATTACCGCAAGGACCGCAAAGACACGCCGCGAAGTTCGCAGACACGAAGTGAATTTCCTCGCGCCCTTCGCGGACTTTGTTCGTGCACTTTTCGGTCAAACGATTCTTAACCATGTCCACCACCACCATCTTGTTCCAACGCGTGGTCCGCCACAACTCCCTCGCCGCAATGGGCGTAGTGCTGGTGATCATCTTCGTCCTGGCCGCAATACTCGCCCCGCTGCTAGCCCCGCACGACCCCGCCCAGATCAATCTCCCCGCCCGTCTGGACACGCCGAGCCTCTCCCACTGGTGCGGTACCGATGAACTCGGTCGCGACATCCTCTCCCGCCTCATCTACGGCGCACGCATCTCGATGCTGGTGGGCGGCTCGGTGGTCGCGATGAGCCTCGCCCTGGGCCTGATCATCGGCTCCGTCGCCGGCTACTATGGCGGACGCATCGACCGTTTCATCAACGTTGTCCTGATGAACGCCTTCCTCTCGTTCCCCGGAATCCTGCTCGCGATCGCCTTCGTAGCTTTCCGCGGCCCCGGCATTTTCAACCTGGTGCTTGCGCTCTCCCTGGGAGGCTGGGTCGGCTATGCCCGCCTGGTGCGCGCCCAGGTTCTGGCCACGCGAGAAAAGGAATTCGTCGAAGCCGCCCGCGCTCTGGGGGCCAGTGACGTCCGCGTGATCGTCCGCCACATTCTCCCCAACATCATTCAACCCGTGATCGTGCAAGCCGCGATCGGCATGGCCGGCGCCATCCTCGCCGAAGCCACCATGAGCTTTCTGGGTCTGGGCGTCCCTCCACCCACCGCCAGCTGGGGCTCCATGCTCAACGACGCCCGCGCCCACCTCTTCGACGCGCCCCACCTTGTCCTATTCCCGGCGCTCGCGGTCATGTTAGCGGTGCTTTCGTTCAACTTCGTCGGAGACGGACTGCGGGATCTGCTGGACCCGAGGTCCCGAATCGAAGCCGGCCTGTGAGGAATCGCAGTCGAACACACCTGGAGTATCGATGGCGACACTGGCGCGCTACTTCTGGTCAGCAACCTTAGCCCCACCCTCGGAGTCCCTGCCGCCGCTCGCCCAGCCCGAATTGCGATGTCAAAGCCGCCACCGATGCCTGGCTGGCAACCGTGCCGCCCGAGCCGATATGGGGAACGCCCATCGGAACGTCCAGCTCCAGATGGACCTCGATACCCTCCATGTCTCCGTGACTCGATGGTGAAATAGCTACCCTAACCCACTGAAAATGCTGTACATCCTTCTCTTGACAGTACATTGCAAATTGCAATATAAACATAGCGATTTGAGATATGACGCTCGGCGAAAAAATCCGCTACCTGCGCGAGGTCGAAGGCTCCCTGCGCGATCTGGGCCGCTCCATGACCCAGCAGGAAATCGTGCGCGCGGTCAAGAACGAACTGGGCAAGAGCATCAGCCAGTCCTACCTCTCGCAGATCGAGCGGGGCTCGCGCCGTCACATGACACAGTCGTCGCGTACGCTGCTGGCGCGCTTTTTCAAGGTGCACCCAGGCTTCCTGGTTGATGACCCGGAGGGCTACCACACCGAACTGGTGTCGGACCTGCGCACCACGGAAGGAAAGCTCGATGTCTGGCTGCTGCAAGGTTCGGAGCGTTTCGCAAGCGACCGCGAAGTGAGCGACGTGCTGATCAAGGTGGCGCGTCATCAGGATACGCGCAGCTGTTTTCTGCTGCTGGGGGCCATTCTCGACACACCGGGCCTGGCGGAGCGCTTGCTCGACGCGCTCGATCCGGATGCCGTACGCCGGAACCATCGCAACCGCAGAGCCGCGGAAGGGAGGCGGGTCCAATGACCTGGGCAGACTTTTACTTGATCTGTTTTGCCGTGGGTTTTGCCTTCAGCTTGATCTCGTTTCTGGGCGGAGGCACACGCTGGCATTTCCACCTGCCCCATCTGCCCCATGGTGTAGGACACGTGTCGGTTGCGGCCGGTCATGCGGGCCCGATTGCAGGTGGCCAGGTTGGCGGCAGCGCAGCCGTCGGCCATGCACCGGCTGCTGCTGGACAGGAGCTCGCAGGCGGCGCCGTGGCGCTTGGCCCCCCTCATGCGATCCAGACCACCTGGGTCTCGCCATTCAACTTCGTCACGCTGACGGCGTTTCTGGCGTGGTTCGGCGGCACCGGTTACCTGCTGACGCGCTATTCGAGTGTGTGGTTCGTATGGGGCCTGGGGATCGCGTTGATCAGCGGCCTGGTGGGCGCCGGCATCGTGTTCTGGTTTTTCAGCCAGGTGCTGATCTCCGAGGAGGAGAACATGGATCCTGCCGACTACGAGATGGTGGGCGTGCTCGGTCGCACCTCGATCTCGATTCGCGAAGGCGGCACGGGAGAAATCATCTATTCGCAGGCCGGCACCCGCAGAACCTGCGGCGCCCGCAGCGAGGACCGATCGGCCATCGCGAAGGGAGCCGAAGTAGTCGTGACCCGATACGAGAAGGGAATCGCCTATGTGCGTCTGTGGACAGAGATCTCAGGCGAAGAATCGAGCAGCGTGTAGCGGGTGGAACCGCGGATCGACGGTCAGCCTGGGCTGGAGTGAAGGCAGTGGTCCTCGCCCCCGGGTGGGAAGAGGGTCGTAGGAGCGCATGCCCTTCAGGCGTGCCATAGCGGGGCCGATGACCAAGGCTCCTTTAGGCGCCGCGCGCTCCAGGGCCCTAAACAGAAGGGGGCTTTAGCCCCCGAGGCAATTGCAATGAACCGCAAACTTTTCCCAATCCTGACCGCGATGATGTGGCTGGCGCTCCCGCTCACCGCCGTGCGCTACTGGCAGGTCTGGGACCAACTCCCCGAGCGCATGGCGACCCAGTTCGGCGCGGGCGGAGAGCCCAACGGCTGGATGCCACGCGAAGTCTCGCTCTACTTCGCGGTTGGCCTCACGGCGTTCATGCTCGTGATCTTTACCGCGGTCGCATATGTCATGCAGAAGCAGCAGTCGCCCAACCTGTTGTCCGCGGGACTGCTGGGATTCTTCTACCTGGTCCTGGGCTTCGTCTTCTACGGGAACGACAGCGTGCTCGAGCACAACCTGACCGGGCGTCCGGTGACGATCGGGCCCGTCCTGATCGGCGTGCCGTCCCCCCTCATCGTGTTCATTCTGATCTACCTCGGCCTCCAGCGCGGCCCGGCATTGCCCGTGGGGCAAGTGCTCGCCGAGGAAGCGCACGGCTCGCGCGCATGGGCGCTGGTGTTCCTGACGCTTACCGCGCTGGAGGTCGCCACCTTCGCCTCCGTACGGCTCATGGGAGTTCGCGTGGCCATGGCACTGATGTGTCTTCTGTTTCTGGTGATCGCCGCGCACGCCTGGAGCGGATTCGAGTATCGCTTCACGCCCTCCGGGGTTGAGATCAGCACGCTCGGTTTCCGCCTGCGCTCGATTCCGCTCGGCCACATCCGCGCCTACCGGATCGAGGGTTGGAGCGCGCTGCGCGGCTACGGCATTCGAGGCGTAGGCAACCGGCGCGCGTATGTCTGGGGCAACGAGGTGGTTCACATCACCACGCAGGATGGCGAAGTCTTTCTTGGACACGACGATCCGGTGCGCATCGTGCGCGACCTGGACTTGATGAAGCAGTTCGCACCTTCATAACGGTCTTACAGCTCGGTTCGAATTGTGAGAGGAGGCGATATGTCGTTCGGCATACCAACAGAAATTTGGGTCATCGTGGGGCTGATCGTTTTGGCGACCATGCTCCTGATGAGCGTGCTGGCCCGGCTCTACCGCAAGGCGGGTCCGCATGAAGCGTTGCTCGTTTACGGGTTCGGCGGTACCCGGGTGGTGAAAGGTCACGGGACCATCGTGTGGCCGATGGTGCAAGTCTGCCGGGGTCTTTCCCTGGAACTGATGTCGTTCGACGTGGCCCCGCAACAGGACCTGTACACCAAGCAGGGCGTAGCCGTGACGGTCGAGGCCGTTGCTCAGATTAAGGTCAAGTCGGACGTCGAGTCCATCCTGACCGCATCCGAGCAGTTCCTGACCAAGACCGACCAGGAGCGGGAAGGCCTGATCCGGCTGGTCATGGAAGGCCACCTGCGCGGCATCATCGGACAGCTCACGGTAGAAGAAATCGTGAAGCAGCCCGAGATGGTGGGCGAGCGCATGCGCGCGACCTGCGCGGATGACATGAGCAAGATGGGACTGGAAGTGATTTCGTTCACCATCAAGGAAGTCCGCGACAAGAACGAGTACATCACCAACATGGGCAAACCCGATGTCGCGCG
>Ga0137418_10000097_pt1 | contig 62175 bp, 49 predicted proteins | sample CZODoug3_1_2_16f_FD_122242 | JGI IMG/M metagenome (GOLD analysis project Ga0137418, IMG submission 122242) | Vadose zone soil fungal communities from Angelo Coast Range Reserve, California, USA - CZODoug3_1_2_16fungal (Hybrid Assembly) | ecosystem: Environmental > Terrestrial > Soil > Vadose...
GCCGTGCTTTGTGGGTCGCGGCTTCAGCCGCGACATAATCGCCCAACCCACCCACTGTCATTCCGAACGGAGCAGGCCGACTTTTTCTTGCGCAGAGAGGAATCTCTCTTCCTCTCCTCTTGGCCTGTGGATGTGAGGCGACCGCCTCCCCTGTCGCGAACCTCGTGCTAAACTCCCTTTCTTCCACACATGAAAAAACTCCGCGCCATGGCACTCATTCTATTTGTTGGGGCGTGCCTTCTCTTCCTCGCTTATCGATTTTCGCAATCTCCCGGGCCAGGCCAGGACGGCCAGGAATCCCCGCAAACAGCCGATGCACACTGTAATCAAGACCTCTGGCAATACGTCTACAATCCTGGTCGGCTCCAGGTCCTGAATCCATGCATTTCGGTAACCGGCACCGTCGAAGAGGTCCGCAAAGAAGCGGACGGCGACGTCCACATCCTATTTCGCCTGGACCAGCAGTTCGCAGCCCTCCTGAACGAGAAGAACATCTCAAGACAGTATGGCGATCTAGTCCTCGAACCGATATGTCAGGGGAAAGTACGGCAGGCCGACGCGGCGGAACCCTGCAGCCAGTACAACGGTCCCTATTTTGAACCCGTGGTGGGCCAGCGGTATCTGGTCTGGGGTGCCTATGTCCACGACGCGGATCACGGCTGGAACGAGCTTCACGCCGTCACTTCCATGCAGCCCATCGAAACTATTTTCGAGTAGCCCGATTCCTCCGTCTTAATGTGTAAACCTTTTGACGCTTCAACGTTTTAACGTTTAACGTTCTAACTTCTGCTTCCTCCGCTTCCGTAGCAGCGACGGAATTCATCCCACCTCAATATCTCGGGGACCTTGAATGGATCGACAAGAAATGGCAGAAGTGAGGCTAGTGTAGAATCCTCGAGTTAGTCCTATGTCCGACGACAGGAAAACCCGCCAGCAACTCAGAGCCGAAGCAAGAGAAGCAGCCAAACTTCTCGTGCAGACCGGCAAGCCAAAGGAAGCATTTAGATGGGATTACACTTTGGGTTTTACCGGAGTGGCTATTGGAATTATTCTTGTCGTTGCTCCGCCCAGAAAGCAGCCGGAGATAATTTGCTGGTTGATAATCATGTTCGTGGCGCTTGTTTATCCAGCGCTTCATGTAGTTCGGACAGTATTGCGGACCAGACTGAAGTCGGGAGTCGAGGGACCTTATTCCGCTCGATACATCGTGATTCCGCTCAGCAGCTTGGGATAAAAATCGGTGGACTTCTGCGGCATCACTTCGCCGGCCGTCGCGATCTTCATCACTTGCTCGACGTCGCAGGGATTCAGCAAAAAAGAAATCTGCGCGCGCCCGCTGTCCACGGCATCGAGCGCCGCGATCGCTTCACGCTCGTACGTCAAATTCGCTTCCGCCGTCACCGCTTGCGGAGTGATGCCCAGCGCCGGCTCCAGGATTCCTTCGTGCAGCAGCACCACGTCCAGTTCGCGCTGCAGCGGCGAAACATTGGGCAGGAGTTGCGCCAGGTCGACGCCTTTGCGCAATGTAAGCACGTAGAACGCGCGCTTCTTCACCTGCGGAACGGGATAAACGCCGATCGCCCGCTTCGCGCGCGCCTTCGTCAGACTCGCAAGAAATTCCTTTTTCGCCTCGGACCTCTCCCCGCTTCCCGAGAACGGAAATTCCTCCGCCGCGAACCACGGCTCCAGATGCCGTCGCACGCCGCTCCAGGAAAAGTCATGAACGTTCGCCGCCACGCGGTGCGTCGGCAGAATCGTCAGCCCTTCGCTCCGTGTGTTGATGAACGTCATCATCACCCGCTCGTACGGCGCCTCCGGATCGATCTTCCCGGCGCGCGTCCGTCGCTCGTTCCGGTAATTGAGCGCCGTCTCGTAACGGTGATGCCCGTCGGCAATTACCAGCTTCTGGTCCGCCATCGCTTTCTGGATCGCGGCCACGCGTTCCGGCTCCGCAATCACCCACAGCCGGTGCATCACGCCGTACTCGTCGCGCATCTCCGTCGCCGGCGCCGCGGCCAATTCGGCCTCTGCAAGAATCGCGTCAATGCGGTTCTCTGCGTCCGAATACAGCATGAAAAGTTGGCCGGTGTGCGTCTTCGTGTGCCGCAGAAGTTCCAGCCGGTCCGCCTTGGGCCCGGAAAGAGTGTGTTCGTGCCGAAAAACGACGCCCGCGGAATATTCCTCGAGTTTTCCCGCGCCGATAAATCCTCGCCGCGTCCGGCGCTCTTCCGTTCCGGGCACCGCGTATTCCTGCGTGTACGCATAAAAGGATGGCGCGGGATCTTGCACCACGACTTGCTTGTGAATCCAATCCTCGATCGCGGTGGCCGCGCGCGTGTAAACATTGTTCTGCGGCGTATCGCTGGGATACGCGCGCCCTTTCTCCACAACAACCAGGTTGTGCGGATCCGCGGCGTAATATTTTTCCTGCATCGCCGGAGAAATCTTGTCGTACGGCTGCGTCAGGACGTGGTCGAACGGCGCGCGCGCCGGGTTGTAGCGAAAACCGCGAAAGGGGTAAACCTGGGCCATGAGGTCTCCGGAATCGTTTTGTGCCGCCCGTTGAAACCTTTATTTTACGCGAACACGCCGCAATTCCGAAAAAATGGCAATGTTAATTTTCGGTTGGAATTGCAGGCGAGTTGGATGACTGCCGAAAAAACCGCGCCCATATTACAATTGATAGTTTATGACCGCTCCGAATTTCTCCTCCGTGCGCGCTTTGATTTTCGATCTGGACGGCACGCTCATCGATTCCAAGCTCGACTTGATCCGTTCTGTCAACGCCATGCTGCGGGAAATGGGCCGCAACCAACTGCACGAAGGCACCATCTCCGGCTACATCGGCCACGGCGCGCCGCAACTCGTCGGCCAAGCGTTGGGCAACAACGCCGCAGAAGCAGAGCGCGAACGCGCCTTGAAATTTTTCCTGGCCTACTACGAAGACCACAAAATGGATTCGACCTGCGCTTATCCCGGCGTCTCTGAAGCCCTGGCGCATCTCGCTTCGTTTCCGATGGCGATCCTCACCAACAAACCAGTACGCATCAGCGTGCGCATTCTTGAATCGCTTGGGCTCGCGAAATATTTTCGCGCCGTCTACGGCGGCAACAGCTTTGAAACGAAGAAGCCCGATCCGCTCGGCGCGCAGACGATTCTTCGCGAATTCGGCGCCGCCCCGGCTGAAGCTATGCTGATCGGCGATTCCGAAGTGGATGTGCAAACCGCGCGCAACGCCGGGACTTTCGCCGCCAGCGTAAATTACGGTTTCGGCGCCCACGACCGCGCCGCCCACCCCGCGGATATTTATCTCGATCGCCTCACCGACCTCGTTCCCCTTCTTGGGAATGGCCGCTGAGCGCCGATCTCGCGATAGAGCTGACGCCAATTCGAAATTTTCCGGCAAAGGCCTTCCAGCCCCTCCCAGGAATGCGCTTCGTCCAGCGCTGAAATGTTTTTTGCAAAAACCAGAGCAAGCCTCCGAGGATCAAGAGCACCATCACCCAGCGCAGCGCACTCGCCAACAAAGCAGCGGTGAGCGCCGGCCATTCGAATTGGAACTGACCGAGAACGCGTCCGCGGTCCAGCATCCAGTGCCAGCCCGTGTGAGCCACCAGTGCCGACAAAATAATAGTGCCCATGCGTTCCGCAACAGCGTAGCGAAAGAAAAGTTGCAGCACCGGGATCAGCAGGATCAGCACGAGGAGCTGGCCCAGTTCGACGCCGACATTGAAGGACAGCAGCGAAGTCAGCAAATGCGAACCGGCGAACTGCAGCGATTCGCGCAGGGCAAACGAGAAACCAAAGCCGTGCACCAGGCCAAAGCCGAAGGCCATCATCCAGCGGCGCTGCAGGCTGCTGCCGCCGGCAATGTTTTCGAGCGCCATGTACACGATGGAAATCGCGATCAGCGTTTCGATCAGCGGCGGAAACCACAGAAAGTTTGGCGCGAGGTTGTAAGCGGAAGCAATCAGCGTAATCGAATGCGCGATGGTGAATGCAGTGACGACGGGGACAAGCGCGCCGAGGCGGCGAAACGGGATCACCAGGCAGAGCAGAAACAAAAGATGGTCGGTGCCGTCCAGAATGTGGAAAAAACCAAGGCTTACGAAACGCAAAGCGGCCTGGTGCCACCGCGGGTCTAGCCTGATGACGCCGGGATTGCCAGTGAATTCGAACGCACGAACTCCGCCGCTGGCCGGCAGGAACCGAAGTGCGGTGATGACGCGCAAGCCCAGCCGCGCAAGAGCCGGGTGAACGGAAAAATGCGATTGCTCCGACTGGATTGGATATTCGAACAACACGTCGAGCATGGTCTGATCCCAATAGACGTTTGTGTCATTCGAAAGCAGCGGCCCGGTGACGTGGGCCAGCGCTTCCTCATAAGAAGCGAAGGAGCGGTCCGACGGCAGCGAGATGCGCGTCGCAACGATTTGGGGTTTCGAAAGGCGAGTGTCGTCTTCGAAGACTTCGATGAAGTTGGCGATCCACAACGTCGCGGCTTCAGGAAGCAAAGCGGTGACTCGCGCGAGATCGAGATAGCCCGGCCCGCGTTCGGGAAAGTTGACGTCACGCATGGCTTTGAGCGGCACGCGAACGAGCAGATGGAGCTGCTGGCCTTGCGGTTTAGCAAATACCTGGACGGTGACATCGTTGGGGATGTCGTGAGCCGGTGCGCGCCACGGCAGAAGAAAGAGCGACGCCACGAGGAGCAACCGGTGAATTCGAAGCATAGCCTTTCTCTTTACTTCGCGACGTAGCCGGCCGGCAAGATCTTGTGAGGATCGACGCGCACAACCAGGTAGACGATTTTGTCCGTGGGGATTTCGCTGAACCAATGCGGCGTGTTCGGAGGAATGATGACGACGTCACCGGGGCCGATCTTGCGGCTCACCCCATTCTGGATGCCACTGCCTTCGGTGCTGGGGCCGTTCAATACCGTGACCACTTCATTGCTGGAAGGGACTTCCTTGGGATCATTGAGTGTGCCGCCGGTCACGAGCGTGCCGTTGCCGGAGATGACGTGATAAATCTCGGTGATCTGGCTGTGCTCGATGCCGGATGGAGCCTCTTTGCCAGACGTCTTGAGTCGGCTGACGACACTGACGCCGACGTTGTATTCGCCGCTAATGCTGACGACGCGGATGGCCTGATCGCTGACTCGCACAGCGGCCACCTTACGCACCGTGGCCTCAATTTCAGAGTTATTGACATCCGTGGCCGTGCCGCGGGGGAGATGCGGCGCGGGGCTTTGTGTTTGTGCACGGAATCCGCTGGGAATCGCAAGAGCAAAAATGAACGCAAATCCAAGAAAACCTAACAGTATCTTTTGCATGGCTTTTTCCTCCGGGTAGAAAATCTGACTTGCGTGCTCACTTGGTTGATTTTGGCCAGACGACGCCCTGGTCTTTTTTGGTGACCGGAGCCAAGCCTTTGTAGACAAATTTCTGCACGCGCTGACCACGATAGGTTTCCGTGGTGAAGAGGTTGCCTTTCGAATCAGCAGCGATGCTGTGCACGGCGTAGAATTGGCCGGGCTGGCGCCCGCCGTCGCCGAAGCTGGTCAGGATTTCAAGAGTATCGCGGAGCAGCACGTAGACCTTTTCATTGGAACCATCCGCCAGAAAAATGTATTTCTGCTGAGGATCCTTGGAAAAGGCGATGTCCCAAACCGATCCGTCACCCAAAGTTTTCGTGGCGACGAAGGCCTCTTTGACAAAGGTGCCGTCTTTCTTGAAAACCTGGATGCGGTCATTCGGGCGGTCGCAAACATAGAGCAGGCCATCGTTCGAAAGCTCGGCGCAGTGTACCGGATTGCGGAACTGCTGGGCGGGCGGTGCATCCGGATTGTACGGGCCGAGGTTGATATCGTCCGGTCTTTTGCCGTACGCGCCCCAGTGGCGCTTGTACTTTCCGGTTTCCGCGTCGTAGACAATCACGCGGTGATTGCCGTAACCGTCGGCGACATACAATTCATCGGTATCCTTGTCGACAAACAATTTCGCGGCGCCCTTCAGGTTCTCCGTGTCGTTGCTGCCCTGGCTCTTGCCCGGGTGACCGATCTGCATGAGGAATTTGCCGCTCTGGGTGAATTTCAGGACCATGTTGTCATGGAAGCCCTTGGGATCGGGGCCGCGGCTGTTGCCGCCAATCCAAACGTTGCCTTTGTAATCGACGGCGATGCCGTGGTTTGAATCGGGCCAATCATAGCCCGCGCCGGGCCCACCCCAGTGCCCGATGAGATTGCCCTCTTCATCGAACTCCAGAACAGGCGGAGCCACAAGGCAACACTCCGAGGCAGGCGGCTTTGCCGCAGCGTAGAGTTCCATGGGTTCGAGAGAATTTGTGCGATGAACGATCCAAATGTGGTCCTGGGAGTCCACGGAGACGCCCACGGCGGAGCCGATGACCCAATGGTTGGGAAGGGGCTTCGGCCATAAGGGGTCTACTTCAAACTGAGGCGCCTCGATGCCGGAGGCGGCGACGGCAGCCCGCTTCTGGAGGACGGCGGAAAGGATCCCGAGCCCGGCGAGAAGGGCGACAAAGGCCGCGGCCAGACGAAATTTGTGCTTCATGGTTTTCCTCCACTTCCGGTGCTGTTCGTCACCGGTTCGCGGTTATTCCCGCTCCACCGGGTTTTCGGAGTTCGCCCTCGCCCGCTCAGGGGGATTGCCTTTTTGAATTCGAAAGCGGCGTGAATTCTACACCACTTGCGTTTCCGTGCGTGGATGAAAACGATTTTCAGGCTCCGACTGTGGAGCGGAAAACAAGAACGCCGAGTGACGGCAGATTCACAGCCGGATGGTGGAGCCAAGCAGCAAGCAGGAGGGTCCAAACAAGGACTCTTACGGATTCCGTTCAGCGACGGTCAATGCACCTGTCAAGATCGAGTCCGACGAGCGCGGCGGTTACCAACGACCGGCGTGAGCACCACCGTCGACGTGGAGCACCTCTCCGGTTACTTGGCCTGCCTGTGCCAGGTAGAGAACAGCGTCGACAACGTCTTTTACGCCCGCCATTTTTCCCATTGGCTGTAACGTCCTAAGAAAGTCCTTGGGATCATCCTTGTGCAGTGGCGTGTCCACGACGCCGGGGGCTACAGCGTTGAAGCGGATGCCTTCTTTTGCATACTCGATTGCGAGACTTCGGGTCACCGTATTCAGGCCACCCTTCGTAATCATCGAAACCGAGGCGTTGACGCCAGCGATGGGGTTATCGGCAAGCGAGCCGGAGATGGTCACAACGTTCCCCGACTTCTGTTTCAGCATCTGCTTCACTGTGAGCTGAGTGATATAGAGGAATCCCAGCAGGTTGGTCGAGGCCAACGCGTTGAAGTCATCGGTGGTAAAGTCAGTGAAGGGCTTGACGTAGAAGATTCCAGCGTTGTTCACCAGAACATCGATAGTTCCGAAGTGCTTGATCGCTGCTTCGACAGTTTTGGCGGCGGTCTCCTGCTTACCGATATCGCCATCGACGAGAACCAGACTGGCGGAGGCGGTCAACCTTTGAGTGGCATCAAGAGAGGTTGCAACGACGTTATAACCCTGCTTCAGGAAGCCCTCGACCAAACCCGCACCTATACCCCCCGATGCTCCCGTAATGATGGCTGTTTTCTTGTCTGACATACATGCTCCTTCGTTCAAGGCCCCGTGGGGAGATAGATCGCGGGGCGTCTCTTACCCCACCACCTCAAAGATCACTTCCAGCTCGACCGGGGTGCCGAGCGGGAGGCTTGCAACTCCGTACACCAAGCGGCAAGGGTTCTTGTCTTTTCCGAAGACGTCCTGCAGCAACTCCGAAGCGGCGTCAGCGACTTTCGGCTGCTCGCGGACATCTCCGGAAGTTGCCACCGACACGCCGAGCCGGACTACCCGCGTCACTTTGTCGAGCGATCCCAAATGCTGCCGCGCGACAGCGAGGGCGTTGAGCGCCGCCAAGTGGGCCGCCTTGCGCCCCGCTTCCACGTCGAGTTCCGCGCCCACGCGTCCAATGAATTTCGCCTCGTGACCTTCCGTAGGAAGCATGCCGGTCAGAAAAAGAAGATTACCCGTCTGCACTGCTTCCGCATATGTGCCGAACGGCTCGGGCGGCGCCGGGAGCTTGATGCCAAGTTCTTTCAACCGCTGCTCGGCGCTGGCAGGCCGAGAGCCTTCGCGGGTTGACATTTGCTCTTTCAAATTTGCATTCATTTATCCCTCTCACTGGATCTAAATGGATGTGTCAGCCGGAAGCTTGATCTTCATCTGCCGGCCGCGAGTCCCATCGCACCGATAAAACGGGCCGACCAACCAGCAGCGAATAACTGCTCCGGGTTGGTGCCGGTGCCCGGAGTGACAGGAACCGAAAACTTGACATCGAGGCGGCCATCAGAGCTGCGTTATGCGCCGCCGTCACGGCCACCGTGGTGTGCTCTTTGGCGGTCTACAGCACTTTATCGAGTTGAGTCTGAGTCATGGCGTGTTCTCCCTGATAAGAACATTTGTCCGAAGCCAGGAGCCTTGACGGCTCTTGGTAATGACTAGCAGGCACTCCCCGGTTCTCGAACCCTTTACCTTCAATTTGGATGATCTTGCGGAACGAATGGACCAAAAAAAAGATTCGAAATCTCAGTGCACTTGGTCCCTGATTATCCGGTCGTTCTCCACCGTATCTCTTTATGCAAGTACGGCAATGCTATTTCTTGCCAGCGAGAGCCATCTTACGGTGAGATAGATACGGTGAGATAGAGGCGTGGGATTCTACTTTTCGGACCAGTAGGTGCAGCATGATATCGAGGGCCAAGTATGCAGCCGCATTTTTTTGCCTGGTATTCCCAGCATTCGCCCAAGCGCAAAGCATAGGTCAGGTGGAATGTCCGCGCGGCGACGGCTATGTGTATCTCTACAGTTCCATGACCACGCTGGATGTGCGCACGACGCTCCAGTGCGGAGAGCAGGTACAAATCACCGGGCGGTACGACCTGTACCTCGGTGTGCGCACAGCCAAAGGCGAGATAGGCTATGTGCCGGTGGAAAGTCTGCTGTTGCTGAAGGACAAGGCGGGCGCCAAGGCGCCGCGACCGAAGATTGTGCAGCCCGCCACCAGAGAGCGCACTCCGTATGACGCACCAGCCGCGCCGACGGAAGTTGCTCCGCCTGCTCCCTCCTCGACCTCTGAATTCACCTTGCGCAATGGCACGCCAATTCACCTGAAACTTGGCAAGACGATTTCTTCCGCGACCGCCCACGTCGGCGACGTAGTCGATCTGCAGGTTGTGGAGGAGGTTACTGTGAACGGCCTCGTGGTGATTCCGAGAGGGGCAGCGGCCACAGCTTTGGTGACGGAGGCGGAACCCAAGAAACGCCTGGGGCACGGCGGAAAGCTGGGGTTCAATATCAACTCGGTGCGCCTTAAGGACGAGGAAAAAGCGGCGGTCCGCTCCTACCAGGAAAGCAACGGTTCAAACAGCTCGGCAGGAGCGATTCTTCCCCTGGCTTCCGGCAAAGACGTGGTTTTCATGGAAGGAACTGATTTCACCGCGTACGTTGATGGGGACATGAAGCTAAAGAAAGCGGCTTTTCAGACGGAGAAGGACTCTTCCAGCGCCGCGCCTGCACCCGCAGATCACAAGCCTTCTCAGCCGCGTGGTTTCTGAAACTCCAGGCAACCAGCGAACAAATCCGCGATCCTGCCCACCCTAAGGCCAGCGATGGGTGGCGTTTGTAACACCGCGCTGCATCTGGACTTGCCATTGGGCGCGGCGCTTGGCAGACTCGGCCCGTGGTCATTGGCCTCTTCCCTGAACTAGACGCACCCGGCGGGGTGCAACGAGCAGGCCGGCACCTGGCGGCGGTGCTCACGGAATTTGCCTCCAGCCGGGGGATGGATTGCCGGCTGCTCAGCTTGAACGATTCGCCGGGGTTGCACAAGATGACGGTTGGAGGACGCGAATTCGTCTTTACGGGACACGACGGCGCCAAAAGGCAATTCACGGTGACGGCGGTGCGAGCGGCACGGCGCAAAGCAATCATGGTGCTGGCCGCGCATCCCAATCTAGGACTTGTGGCGCAGGCGATGCGAATGGCGGCTCCGCGGATGAAGAGCATTGTCTGCGCGCATGGAGTGGACGTCTGGGAGCCGCTGGGAGTATTGCGGCGCTGGGCGCTGCAGCATTCGAACTTGATCCTCGCACCGAGCAAAGACACAGCGGAGCACGTTGCAGCGGAACAAGATGTGCCGCAGGAGCGGATACGCGTTCTGCCGTGGGCGCTCGATCCGCAATTCGAAGGGTTGATCAGCCCGGGCTCGCATCCTGCGCTGCCGGCGAATTTTCCTACGGGACGCGTAATTCTGAGCGTGGGTCGCTGGCTGGCCACGGAGCGATACAAGGGCATGGACACGCTGATTACGGCGCTGCCCCGGCTCCTGACGGAGAGGCCGGAGGTTCAGCTGGTGTTCGTGGGTGCGGGCGACGACCGCGGCTGGCTTGAGGACCTGGCGGAGCAAAACGGAGTAAACCGCCACGTGCATTTCCTGACCGGACTGACCTACTCGGAAATTGCGGCGTGCTACGCCGCGTGCGAGATTTTTGCTTTGCCAAGCCGGGGAGAAGGATTTGGTCTGGTGTACCTGGAAGCGATGGCGTGCGGCAAGCCGGTGATCGGGGGCCTGCATGGTGGCGCGCCCGAGGTGATTCAGGATGGCGTCACTGGGTATCTGGTGCCGCACGGCGATCCAATCCAGCTTGCGACCAGCCTTGAAACCCTGCTGGCCGACCCCGTCCATGCCAAAGAGATGGGCGCACGTGCGAAGCAGCGCGTGGAGCACGAGTTTCGTTTCAATGTCTTCGCTAAATCATTAAAAAAAATCCTGCGCGAACAATGCGAATCCTGAACGTCACGGAAACGTACGCTCCCTTCCTCGAATTCGGCGGCCCTCCGGTGAAAGTGCGCGCGCTTTCCGAAGGCCTGGCGCGGCGAGGCCACCAGGTTACGGTTCTCACGGCCGACTGGGGGCTGGAAAAACGGCTGCAAGCGCAGGAAGAAAAAATCACGGCAGAACGGTCTCCTTTTGGCTGGCGGCGGAATGAGAACGGCGTGCAGGCCATCTACCTGCCGACGTGGATGCGTTACCGCACGGTGAGCTGGAATCCGGCAGTCAAGCGTTACTGCCGGGCGCGGCTGCAGAACTTCGACGTGGTGCACATTTTCGGACTCTACGACCTGCTGGGTCCGGCGGTGGCCGCAGCCAGCCGCAAACGAGGCTTGCCATACGTGCTCGAGCCCATCGGGATGTTCGTGCCAATTGTGCGAAATCTCTGGCTGAAACGGATGTATCATTCGATTTGGGGAAGAAAACTGCTCGAGGGGGCAAGCGCGGTGATCGCCACCTCGGAGCAGGAAACTGAGGAACTGGCCGCCGGCGGACTTGCTCGCGCGAGGGTGGTGCTGCGGCGGAATGGCGTGGAAGCGCCCGCGTCCTGGCCTGAACCGGGTGCGTTTCGAAGAGCGCACCGTATTTCAGATAATGTGAAACTTGTTCTTTTCCTGGGACGTCTTTCTATCAAGAAGAGTCCAGATCTGCTATTGCGGGCTTTCGCGGAACTTTCAAGTCGTTCTACTGGAACGCCAATGGCGCTGGTCTTCGCGGGGCCCGACGAGGCCGGAGTAAAGACAGAATTGGACCAAATGGGAACGCAACTGGGCGTTCGGGCGAAGGTTCAATTCGCAGGGCCAGTTTTTGGCGAGGCCAAGTGGGCGGCGTATAGAGATGCGGATGTTTTTGTGCTTCCCTCGCAGAATGAGAATTTCGGGAATACCGCGGCGGAAGCGGTGGCTGCGGGGACTCCGGTAATCGTGACGGAACAATGCGGAATTGCGCCGCTGCTTGCGGAGGAAGCCGGGCTCGTAGTGCGTCACGACGCGGCGGCATTATCGGAAGCGCTTGAGCGGATTCTGGGCGACTCGGAACTACGACGGCGGCTCGCGGCGGGATGTGCAGCTGTTACGTCGCGTCTGGGGTGGGAAGAGCCGGTTCGCGAAATGGAAGCTTTATACGCGACGCTTGCCTCACAACGAGCCGTGAGCGCAGAATCTAAATCAGCGAGGTAGTCATCTGGCAACTCGTCAACATGGGGCTTTTCGTGTCCTCTGGTGGAGCAGCAACCTGCTGCTGGCCGCCGCGTTTGCGTTGATGTTGTACTGTTGCCAGCGGGAATATTCCGTGCGCTCGTATCTTGACGGCTTCTCGGATGCGATTGTGCCCAATCCGCTGCCAGCGGAACAAAAGGTCCAGGCCATTCTGGACTGGATGCGCGCCGAGCCATCCCGAGCCGTAGCGACGAATCCAGACGACCTCTCGAAGCGCGATCCCGAAGTAACGCTCACCAACAAACAACTGTTGGAGGTCTGCGGCACGGCCACGAACGCTTTCTTGAATTTGGCGCGAAGCTCGGATCTGCGAGTTCGCCGCCTGCTCCTCTTGTCGCCCGATCGACGGACCAAGCACGTTGTGGCGGAGGTGCTGATCGGCGATCGCTGGATCATTATTGATCCAACTTACCGCGTCATCATGAAGGATGCGCAGGGCCGCAATTTGACACGCAGCGATCTCCGGAATCCTGCCGTGTTTGCGGAGGCCATCAGCCTCATCCCGAACTATCCTCGTGAGTACAATTACGAGCAGTTCGCGCATGTGCGATTGGCCCGATTGCCGCTCGATGGGCTTCATCTGAGGCAATTCCTGGGCAGGGTCTACCCGGGCTGGGACGAAGCGGTCGACTGGAGCCTGCTTCTGGAGCGCGAATCCTTTTTCTATCTCGTACTCTCCGCCGGGGCGACTTTGTTTTTCTTGTTGTTGCGGGCCGCTCTTGCCTGGTACGCGGACCGCCGATTGAGAGTCCCGCGCTTCCATTTGCGGGAGAATGCCGTCCGTGCCGGCGCCGCCTTCTTCTCCGCGCCGGAGATCAAACAGTAGCGTGTGCGGCATATGCGGTGTCTCTTTCGCCTCACGCAATGCGGGCGCCGAGTCTCGCGTGCGGGCAATGACCGCGGCGATGCGCCACCGGGGTCCCGATGAAGAAGGATTCCTTGCCCGCGATGCGCGGGCGCCCGGACTCGCGCTCGGGATGCGCCGGCTAAGCATCATCGACTTGGCCGGCGGCCACCAACCCGTCTGGAACGAAAGCAAGGACGTCGCGGTCATCTTCAACGGTGAGCTGTATAACTATCGCGACCTGCGAGAACGTCTGTCACTTTGCGGCCACCGATTCGCGACACAGTCGGACACGGAGATACTCGTCCATGCGTGGGAAGAGTGGGGCGAAGACGCGCTGACTGAACTGCGGGGCATGTTCGCATTCGCGCTGCTCGATCTTCGCCAACGATTTGCCACGGCGCCGATTCTCTTCCTGGCGCGCGACCCGCTGGGCATCAAGCCGCTCTATTACACGCAAACACCGGAGGGTTTCGCGTTCGCTTCGGAGGTTCGCGCGCTGCTCGCTTCGGGGGCCGTTCCCAAGCGCCTGTCCCAAGACGCCGTAACGGCTTATCTGCTCTTTGGCAGCGTCTCGGAACCAGTGACTCTTCTGGAGGGAGTATTTTCTCTTCCCCCGGGACATCGCATGCTGCTGCACGTGCCGGAGCGGCGGCGCACACCACGAGCACGGCCTTGGTGGGACCCCATGGTTTCGCCCGCCGCACGCGACCCGCGCGCACCGCGCGATTTCTCTTCCGCGGCGAAAAAGCTGCGGCCGCTTCTCGAAGACGCGGTGCGCGCGCATCTCATCGCTGACGTGCCGGTGGGTTTGTTTCTCTCGAGCGGGTTGGACTCCGGCGCGATCGCGGCGCTCGCCGCTCAGGCGCGCAACGGAATTGAGAGCTTCACCCTGACCTTTCCGGGCACGGCGTTTGACGAAGGGGAACTCGCTAGGTTGGCTGCGAATCGATTCAAAACGAAGCACACCGAAGTGCCTTTGAGCGGAGAGACTGTTCTCTCGCGGCTGGATGAAGCTCTTGCCGCTCTCGACCAGCCCACCATGGACGGGATCAACACATATTTTGTTTCCTGGGCCGCGAAACAAGTCGGTCTGAAGGTGGCGCTATCGGGGCTGGGCGGGGACGAACTTTTCGCCGGCTACCAGACTTTTGCGGATACGCCGCGCCTATCGAGGCTGATTCGATGGGCATGGTTTGTGCCGGCGCCGGTGCGGCGAATGACGGCTCCGCTCGTGGCCGCTCTAGCCAGCCGTCAGGGCGCGCCGGACGCTGCGCGCAAGGTTTCGGCAGCGTGGATCCATCCGGATGCTTTGCCGCATCCGTATTTTTTCACACGCGCGCTTTTCCCTCCGGGACAGCTCGAAAGAATCATCGAGCCGCGGTTTCGCCCCAGTACGGTAGGCGCTGACGGCGTTACGCTCGAACCGACCTGGCTCGGCTGGCTCGAGCGGACGGCGGATGAAGCACGCAAGCTCGAACCGGCCGCCGGAGTTTCCTGGCTGGAGATGCGCACTTACATGGTCAGCACGCTGCTGCGCGACACGGATTCCGTGAGTATGGCGCGATCGCTGGAAGTTCGCGTGCCGCTCCTCGATACGCCGGTGGTGGAATTTATCGGGTCACTCCCGGAGGCGGCGCGCCGACGCCCTGGTGCGCAAAAGGCGCTTTTGGCGGAGGCGCTCGGCGATTTGCTGCCGCGGGAAATTCTCGGGCAGCGGAAGCGAACCTTTACCCTGCCGTGGGAGGAGTGGTTACGCGGGCCGCTGCGTGCGCGAATGGAAGCGAGTTTCGCCGACCCTGCGCCGTTGCTGGCGCCTTATCTTCGCCCGGGGGGCTCTCGCTCGGTCTGGACGGATTTTCTTGCCGGGAAAACCAGTTGGTCGCGCCCATGGTCCTTGTATGTGCTGAACGAGTGGTGCCGCCGGCACCTCGCCGCATAATCTTGCGGCTGAGGTACACTGACAAATTACACGATGAACATTCTGGGGATCAATGCGTACCACGGGAACGCTTCGGCGGCGATTGTCTGTGATGGCCGCCTGATCGCCGCCGTCGAGGAGGAACGTTTCAATCGCGTGAAGTATGCCGCGGGATTTCCCACGCAAGCGATCTGCTATTGTCTCAAAGAAGCGGGCCTCACTCTGTCGGACATCGATCACGTTGCCGTGCCCCGAAATCCTTACGCGAGGCTGGGGACAAAGCTTTTTTACGCGCTGCGTATGCCGTCGTTCGCGCGGGAACGCCTCAAAGTTCTCGCGAAATTCACGGGCATTCCGGAAGCGCTGGCGGCGGCCTTTGATGCTGATCCCAAGAAGATTGGGGCGAAGTTTCACCGCATCGAGCATCACCAGGCGCATCTGGCAAGCAGCTTTTTCGTTTCGCCGTTCGAACGCGCCGCGCTGCTCTCCGCTGATGGACTCGGTGACTTTGCCAGCACCATGTGGGGCGCCGGTGCCGGCAACTGCATGAACATTGATGGCGCGGTGGCTTTTCCGCATTCGCTGGGACTGTTTTACAGCGCGGTGACGCAATATCTCGGCTTCCTGAAATTCGGTGACGAATACAAAGTGATGGGGCTCGCCGCTTACGGCCGCGCCGAACAAATGGATGTTTTCCGCGACATGGTGCGATTTGACAGCCGCTCAAACGGCAACGGCTTCCGGCTGGGACTCGAATATTTCACGCACCACCGAACCGGCCCGGAGATGTCCTGGGCCGAAGCCGACAAGACGCCGGCGCTCGGCAAAATGTTTTCAGAAGAAATGGCGAAACGTCTGGGGCCGATTCGCGCTCCAGAAGAAGTGCTGGAGGAGCGGCACCGCAATCTCGCTTGTTCGTTGCAAGCGCGGCTTGAAGAAGTTTATCTCGGCATGTTAAAGAAGCTTGCCGAACGAACCGGTCTCAAGGCCGTGTGCCTGGCTGGTGGAGTGGCTTTCAACTGCGTGGCAAACGGAAAAATATTTGATGCCACGCCGTTCGAACACGTCTATGTTCATCCTGCAGCGGGCGACGCGGGACTCGCTGTGGGCGCGGCATACTACGTATGGCATCAGAAGCTCGGAATGCCGCGCTCCTTTGTGATGGACCACGCTTATTGGGGACCGGGATATTCGCGCGAAGAGATTCGCCGCGCGATGGATTCGAACGGCCTGGCACAAAGCGGCTATTCCATCGGCGAATTGAACGAAGATGAATTGTCACGGCGCGCGGCAACAATTATCGCGGACGCAAAAATACTTGGCTGGTTTCAAGGCCGCGCCGAATGGGGTCCGCGCGCGCTTGGCAATCGCAGCATCGTCGCCGACCCGCGCCGTCCGGAAATGAAGGAAATTCTCAACCGCCGGATCAAACACCGGGAAATTTTCCGCCCATTTGCGCCTTCCATCCTCGCGGAAAACACCGGGGAATATTTCGAGAAGTCGCATCCCTCGCCCTTTATGACCCTGGCCTACTCCGTGCGGCCGGAAAAACGCGATACGATTCCGGCGCCGACACACGTCGACGGCACAGGCCGGCTGCAAACCGTGACGCGCGAGGCCAATCCCCGTTATCATGCGCTCATTTCCGCTTTCCGCGATCTCACCGGCGTGCCCGTCGTGCTCAACACTTCCTTCAATGACAACGAGCCTATCGTCTGCCGCCCCGAAGAAGCCGTCGATTGCTTCCTGCGCACTCAGATGGACGCTCTGGTCCTCGGCCATTTCCTTATTTCGCGAGCATAAGTGCTAATCGTCCGGCTTTGAAACTCACGCCCACTAGCAAGCCTTAGCGATTTGTGGCAATCTATGCGGCATGGGAAACAAGGACAGAGGAAAACGCGAAGTCAAAAAGCCACCGAAAAAGAAGCCGACCGCGCACGAATTGGCCCGCGCGGCTGCGCCAGTCTTCAAAAAGCCTGCCTGAATTCGCCAGGCGACGGCGTCCGGCATTGAGACGGAACTCTGTACAATCCTTCTGTGCGCATCCTGGTGCTGAATCTCTATTACCCGCCGGATACTTCCGCGACCGCGAAGATGGCGCACACCGTCGTGGACGCGCTTTCCACCTCGCATGACGTGACGGTGTTGTGTGGGCGGCCGTCCTATGATCCCACGGAAAGGCGCCCTTGGCGGCCATACCAAACGGAAATCACCGGCCGGGTACGTATCATCCGCGCGGGTTCGACAGACTTTCCGCGCTTCAATATGAAAAAACGCGTGGTGAACTATCTCAGCTACGTCGCACTGGCGATTCCGCGCGCGCTCTTTGTGCCCTGTGACGTGGTTCTGGCAATGACCGATCCACCGTTTCAAGGGATCGTCGGCGCGATCGTGGCTATGCTGAAACGCAAGCCGTATGTCTACAACATCCGGGACCTGTATCCAGACATGGCCGTGGGCGGCTCGATCGTTGAGCCCGGAATGCTTGCAAGGGTCTGGGAAAAACTCCATCGCTGGGCGCTGCGCCGCGCCACGCGCGTCATTGTTCTCGGTGAAGACATGCGTGCGCGCATTATCGCAAAACGCGTGGAGCCCACCCGCGTGCTGGTTGTCCGCGATGGAACCGAGATTCTGCCGCAGAATACGCCGTCTCCGGCCCCCGATCCCGAAGTGGTCCGTGCGATTCGTGGAGATTTTTCGTTTGTTCTGGTGCACGCCGGCAACCTAGGTTTCTACGGCGCGTGGAACACACTGGTCACCGCCGCGCGCAACCTTGCGAACGAGGGGGTCGGGCTCGTGTTCGTGGGTGACGGCGCGCAGCGTTCGCAAGTCGAAGCGGCTGCCGCAGGTTCCGGCAATATACGCTTTCTGGATTTTTTCCCGGCGAGCAAGATTCCGTCGGTGCTCGCGGCCGCCGATGCCCACGTCATTACTATAAAACGAGGCCTGGAGGGCGTGGTGGTGCCCAGCAAAATGTATGGGATTCTGGCGGCGGGAAAACCAATTGTCGCGGTAGCGCCAAAAGAGACGGACGTGGTGTCGCTGGGGATTCATCGGGGCTTCGCGCTCGCTGCGGATCCCGACAGGCCGCCTGAACTTGTGGGCGCCGTGCGCGCTCTGGCTTCCGACCCCAAAAAACTAAAGACAATGGGGGCGGCGGCGCGAGCTGCCGCTCCCGACTATGATAGAGTCAAAGAACTGCAAAAATTCGTGGAAATTATCGAACACTTGACGGCTGATTCGAGATTCAAGGAGGCAACTTCGGCGTGACGACAGCGGATGGATTTTGGGCAGGAAAGACTGTTTTTGTGACCGGCGGAGCATCGTTCATCGGCTCGACGCTTACCGATCAATTGCTGGCGCGTGGCGCGAAAAAGGTTCGCATCGTCGATGACTTGAGCAGCGGCCATCTGGGCAACATTCGCCCGCATCTTGGGACGGGCAAAGTCGATTTTCTCCAAGCCGATTTGAGGGAGCCGGGTGTTACCCGCGCAGCGATGCATGGCGTCGACACGGTTTTCCATCTCGCCGCGGATCATGGCGGCCGCGGTTACGTGGATCTCCACCAGGCGGGCCCAGCGTCGAACTTTTTCCTGGACGGTTTGGTCTTTGCCGAATCGCTCAAAGCCAAAGTAAAAAAAGTGGTGTTTGCTTCTTCCGGCTGCGTGTATCCAAATTTTCTGCAATCGGACACAAAGAAAGAGATCTATCTCACGGAAGACCTCACCAAGGGCCCGAACGACGCCGACAATACCTATGGCTGGGCCAAGTTGATGGGCGAATTCACGCTGCAGGCTTACGCGAAGGAACACGGAATGGGCGCCGCCTCCTGCCGGTATTTCACGGTGTATGGCCCGCGTGGCGTGGAGAATCACGCGGTCATCGCCATGATTGCCCGCGCGTTCCTCGGCCAAAACCCCTTTGAAGTGTGGGGCGACGGCACACAGATTCGCAACTGGACCTACATTGACGACATCGTCGAAGGCACAATTCTCGCCGGAGAGAAGATTCACGACGGCACAGCGATAAACCTCGGAACGATGGAACGAATCCGCGTGATCGACTGCGCCCAAATGGTGTGCGAATTTACCGGTCACAAAGCCGAGATCAAACTCCGCAAGGATATGCCCACCGGCCCGCTCAACCGCGTCGCCGACAATTCTCTCGCCAGAAAACTTCTCAGCTGGGAACCCAAAGTTCTCTTCCGCGAAGGCCTCAAGCGCACCATCGACTGGTATTACGCCACGCATGACAAAGACGAAGTGAAACGCATCTTCACTCGAATGTTGACGGAACGCTGAACCGGAGCCCCACAAAATGACGCGTCACCAGGAGCATGATCCCGATTGCCGCGAAACTGAAATCGCAGTATGGTGTTAAGGCTGCGTGGGGCAGACATTCTTAGCTCGACTTGGGAGCCGGACCCCCAACCCGGCGAGAAATCAGTTGAGTCACCGGCCTCGCCAGCCTGGCCGTATTCGACTCGCTTGATAAACGAGGTTGCATGGCCGCAGGCCTGCTCGCATTTTTTATTGCGCTATTTGCATCACTAATGCTGGTCGTTCCCGTGCGCGCGCTAGCGTTGCGCGTAGGAATGGTTGACCTGCCGGGCCCGCGCAAGGTTCATCTCACGCCGATCCCCCTCCTTGGCGGTCTCGCGATGTACGCCTCCGTGGTAATCGCTGTGCTCCTCGCCTTCAATGGACCGGCACGCGCCCAAATTGTGGGCATCCTTATCGGCGCGACGCTCGTCGCGGGTGTGGGCATACTCGACGACCGCGGCCTGCTCCATCATCAAATCAAGCTGTTTGTGGGCATGCCGCTGGCGGCGGCAATCCTGCTGATCAGCGGAATTCGCGCTCAGGTTTTCAGTGTGCTGCTAGGTGGGCGCGGCGGAGATTACCTGGATGCCGCTCTTACCGTTCTTTGGGTCGTCGGAATTACTGCTTCCTTCAGCATCCTCGATCATATGGACGGCCTATGCGCAGGCGTCGCGGCCATGGCCTCTGTTTTTTTCGCCATGCTCGCTTACCTGAACGGCCAGACACTGGTCACAGTGCTGGCAGCCGCGGTTCTCGGCGCGGCCACCGGGTTTCTCCGTTGGAATTTCAAGCCCGCGAAGATCTTCATGGGCGATGGCGGCGCCATGTTTCTCGGTTATCTGATGGCTACGCTGGCATTAAAACTGCGCCTGGAGAACGCCAGTCATCTCTCCGCGTGGCTTGCCCCGGTTCTAATCCTCGGCGTGACGATTTTCGACACGACACTGGTCACGATTTCCCGCTCGCGCCGCGGACTGCTGCCCTTCGCCACGCCCGGCAAGGATCACGCCGCTCACCGCCTTTCGAATCTTGGCCTTGGACACCGCGGGGCCGTCTTGGCGCTGTATCTGCTTGGCGCCATCGGCGGCGGCGCAGCCGTGCTCGTCAGCTATCTTTCGACGGGGGCGGCTTTCTGGGTTGGGGCTCTGACCCTCTGCATTATTCTTGCGGGGGTTGTGTATCTTGAGCGCGCGCCCTATGAACGCCAAACCGGCAAGACTTCTCCCGCCGCCTAAGAAAACTGTTCATTTCAAAAAGGCATGCTACTCGCGGCCTTGATCTCTGCGCAAGTTGGCCCCCGGTAATGGATTCGTTATACTTACTCTGCGCCCGCTCACCCACACCTTGAGCAGACCCGCACGGGTCGAGCGGGAAGAAGGTAAATTTTCTGGCGTGTTACCTTGATAGAGTAAAGGTCTCGGTGAACGCGCGTTTTTGGAAAGCACGGAAACTGTGGAAAACACGGAAGCACAGCCTCTGTCCGGACGGGGCGACCGCGAGGTTATTGTTGTTGGAGGCTCCGCCGCAGGGCTCTTTACCGCTGCGAGTGTGGCACGCGGCGGCCGGCGCGTGCGTGTGCTGGAATCAAAACCGCAGTTCGAGCCTGCGCCCCGGACGCTGATTGTGACGGATCAATTCCGCGCCCAGATGGGTGCCGTCGCGCGGGAAAGCATCATCAACGAGATTCGCCGCTTCGAACTGTTCACGGACGGCCGGTCGGCACAGGTTGCGCTGGCCAAGCCCGATCTCATCATTGAACGCTCGCGCCTGATTCCGGCGCTGGCCCGCGATGCTCGACAAGCTGGCGCTACACTATCGTTCGATACGCGTTTTCTGGGAATCGGTCCCAATGCGCGCGGCTTACGGCTCGAAGTAGACTCCGGCGGCAAGCGCGAGGAGTGGCACGCGGACAGCGTGGTTGGCGCGGACGGCGCCGCCAGCCGCGTGGCGCGCGCTTCCGGCTGGCCCGCCGTTGAAACGGTACCCCTCGTTCAAGCCATCGTGCGCCTGCCGAAAGACTGCCCTCCCGACACAACTCGTGTCTGGTTCGTCCCCGATGACACGCCCTACTTTTACTGGTTGATCCCCGAATCTCCGGAACGCGCTGCGCTCGGCGTGATCGGCGAGCACGGCAGCGACACCAAACGCTGCTTCGAACGCTTCCTCGAAAAGAAGCATCTCGAACCGCTCGAATGGCAAGGCGCGCGCATCCCGGTCTACCGCAGATGGGTGCCGGTGCGCCGGCAAATCGGCAATGGGGAAGTCTATCTGGTTGGTGACGCGGCGGCACAGGTCAAAGTTTCGACCGTCGGTGGAATCGTTACCGGTTTTCGCGGCGCGCTCGGTGTCTCCCAGGCTCTTTTGCAAAATGGCAAGAGCCGCGAACTTACCGCCCTGCGGCGTGAATTGGGCACCCACTGGCTGATCCGCCGCGCGCTCCACAACTTTGCGCAAAAGGACTATTCGCAGTTGGTGGATCTCCTGGACGTTTCGACGCGGCAATCGCTCGGCGAAATCAACCGCGACGAGTCCACTCGCTTATTATGGAACGTGGTACGCCGCCAGCCTCGCCTGGTGCTTCTGGGGCTGCGCGGCTTGCTGATGGGAAAAGCGGAAAGAAGTTAGCTCCCGGCGAGGCTTTCGAAACGCTAGTCTAAACGAGATTAGAGAAAACGGGCGCTGATGATGGCAACCGCTTTCCATGAAACGCTTTGCTCCCCTATTCGAATGATTCACAATACGCGATAAGGTCTAGCTTCGCATCGGATTCGCCTTTCGGGGCTCGTCACAGGGAGGGTTCGTCTTGCGTCTTTCCGTCATCGGTTGTGGATACGTCGGCCTGGTCACCGGAGCTTGTCTTGCCGAGGCGGGCCACGAGGTAGTCTGCACGGACATCGATCGCGAGCGCATCGCCAAACTCAATGCTGGTGGCGTTCCGATCTATGAACATCATCTCGACCAGATTCTCGCGTCCGCCCACAAAGCCGGACGGATTTCTTATACCGCGGACGCCGCTGAAGCCATTCGCGCCGGAGATGCCATCTTCATATGCGTGGGAACACCGCCGAAGGATTCTGGCGAGGCTGACCTTTCCGCCATCGACAACGTGGCCCGGCAAATCGCCGCCGAAGCAAAAACGCCCAAGCTCGTCATCGAAAAGAGTACCGTCCCCGCGCGCACCGGTCTCGAACTCAGCCGCGCCCTGTCCGCCTATTCCAAAATCAGCAGCGTGAAGCACCGCGTCGCTTCTAATCCCGAATTTCTTCGCGAAGGCACCGCCGTCGCTGATTTTTTCCACCCAGACCGGATTGTTGTCGGTGTCGAGGATCCCTCTTCCGCCGCGGAACTTCGCGAGATCTACCGCCCAATTCTCGAGCGCAGTTTTCGCTGCCCCGTGCACAATGGAGCGTGCCCCCCGGGCCACAAAGCCGAATTCCTCGTCACTACCATTAACAGCGCCGAGCTCATCAAACACGCTTCGAACTCTTTTCTCGCGCTGAAAATCAGCTACGCCAACGTGATCGCCGATCTCTGCGAAAAGATTGGCGCAAATGTCGAGGAAGTGACGCACGCCATGGGACTCGACGCGCGCATCGGCGGACAATTCCTCAAGGCTGGACTCGGCTACGGAGGTTTCTGTTTCCCCAAGGACGTGCAGGCTTTCATTCACTTGTCTTCCAAGGTTGGTGTGGACTTCGACATTCTGAAAGCCACCGAACACGTGAACAAGCAGCGCATCGACCGCTTTTTTGAAAAAATTCACCAGGCTTTATGGGTTGTAAAAGGCAAGCGCGTCGCGGTCCTCGGCCTGGCCTTCAAAGCCAATACCGACGACATCCGTTTTGCTCCTGCTCTCGAAGTCGTCAAGCGCCTCATCGAAGAAGGCGCGTCCGTGCATGCCACCGACCCCGAAGGCATGCCGCGCACGAAGACCGTTTTCCCACAAGTGCACTATCACGAGGACGCCTACCAGGCGTTGCAAGACGCCGACGCCGCGCTGATCTGCACTGAATGGGACGTCTTCCGCAAACTTGATTGGGACCGCGCCGGCAAAGTCATGGCCCGCAAACTGGTCATCGACGGCCGCAACCTCTACACCCCGCAAGCCATGCGCGAAAAGGGCTTCGAATATTACTCCTTCGGGCGCGAATAGCTGTTGTTGTGTTCGACGCTCGAAATGCCGGACTTCCGTCGCCAATTTGCATCGCGGGCATTTCTATTTTCACTTTTCTACTTTCTTATTTCTTTTGAAACACTTCTTTGAAGTACGCCAGCGTCAGCTTCAGCCCTTCTTCCAATCCAACCCTAGGCTCCCACTTGAGTATCCGCCTCGCTTTGGAAATGTCCGGGCAACGCCTTTTCGGATCATCCTGCGGCAACGGCTCAAAAACAATCGGCGGAGCATTCTCAAAATGTTTGCGGATGCGCTCGGCGAACTCCAGAATCGTAATTTCCTGCGGGTTCCCGACGTTTGTCGGCAGATGCTCGTTCGACATCATCAGCCGGTAAATACCATCAATCAAATCGGAGACATAGCAGAAGCTGCGCGTCTGCTTTCCATCCCCGTAAATTGTCAACGGCTTGCCGCTCAGCGCCTGGTACACAAAATTCGGCAGCGCCCGCCCATCATTCAACCGCATCCTCGGCCCGTAAGTATTAAAAATCCGCACGATGTGCGTGTCCACTTTGTGATATCGGTGATACGCCATGGTCATCGCTTCGGAAAAACGCTTCGCCTCGTCATAAACACCACGAGGCCCGATCGGATTGACATGTCCCCAGTATTCTTCGTGCTGCGGAGAAACTTCTGGATCGCCGTAGCACTCACTCGTGGAGGCAAGAAAAAACTTCGCCCCCTTCGCCAGCGCCAGCTCCAGCGCATTCTGCGTGCCCACCGACCCCACCATCATCGTCTCAATCGGGTGCTTCAAATAATCGGGCGGGCTCGCCGGCGAAGCAAAGTGCAGCACGTAACCCACTTTTCCCGCTACTTTCAGCGGCTTGCTTACGTCCGCTTTATGGAACCTGAACTTTTTATTCTTCGCCAGGTGGCTCAGATTCCCCTTCGCGCCGGTAATGAAATTGTCCACCGCCAGCACGTCCCATCCTTCGGCGAGCAGTCTGTCGCAAAGATGCGACCCCAGAAATCCCGCCCCGCCGGTCACTACGGCCCGCATGCGCCCTCCTCGAAAAATCAGTCCGCCAGTGTACCGTGCTCGCGTTGGAACATCCAAACATCTGAATTTCGGGAAGTCAGTCTTGAATCGAACTGTTCAGGTTATTGACCCAGGAATGGCGCCCGACCCGAAGGCGCACAGGACAGTTGTTTTGCCGATCGGCAAGCGAATCTGCTGTTGAGGTATAACCCTCGAGTCCCCTATGGTGTCAAGGTTTGATTTTCGGAAAGTAGAGCCACACGTGCCCACCGTGATCGTCCTCGCCGAACACGATTTCACCATCGGGGCCGGTGACCGCGTCGCCGAACTGGTAGCCATAGCGGCGCCGCTCAAGAACAGAAGCGGCGACCCCGAGATTGTTGACACCGCCTGAGGCGGTATCGCAGCAGAACAGGTTCGCCATCCCCTCCCCGCAGAAGCCAAAGAGCCTGCCGTCAGGCACCACGGCCATGGGTCCGACTGGCGCGAGATGCGCTCTTCCGAGCGCACGGAAGCCTTTGTTCTCGTCGAAAGAGAACAGCCGCCCAGTTGCGTCAGCCGTAAACAGCAGGCCACTATGGTGATCGCGAGCCCAGCGAAGCGGGCCGGTCCACTCACCATCGGGAAGATGGACGGCGGCACGGCGGACGTGGCCAGAGGCCAGATCGAAGCGCCAGAGTAGTAAGCCATCATCCTGCCCGAAGATTCCAGCACGGCCCATAGCCAGATGGCCGCGGCCCGGCGCCTCTCCCACAACAGTAATCCCCCCCGACTCAACATCCACTGTGAACAAGTGACGCCCGGTTACGCCGACGACGGTCTTTCCCGACGGGACAGAGATTGCGTGAACCACGGGCTCTCCAGGAACACACTCGCCGAGGTCTTTGAGAACGGGTTCCTCGAGGCCCCACTCCTGAATCCAGTCCTCCGCGAGATGTAGCTGCGGCATGGCCACGGCACAGCCACCCTGAGGTCCGTTAACGAAAGCGATCACGCGCGATGAACCGCAACAAATTGCTTCCGTGCTGGTCGCACCGGGGACCGTCCCGGCATCCAACACAATTCCCGTGAGCCCATGGAATGCCGCTCCAAAAAGGTGCGCCTGGCGTCCGCTTGTTCCACCGTAGATATGTCCTTCGGAGTTGATGTCGAGCGCGGTGATGCGGCTCTCGTCGTGGGGAATCGGGGTGGTCATGCCCGGCAGGCATGTGGGAAATGCCACCATGGTGCCCTCGCGGACAAATTGGTGCGCGAGTTCGTTCAGATAAGCCTTGATCTCCGGCGAATTTGGATCGAATCTGGATTTCGTCTGCATCGCGGCCGTCCTTAGCCCCACATCCGGATAGGAAGGTGCGCGTTTCTGCGTTTCCGCTCGGTGGGCATCGAGACTTTGAAGATGCCGGAGGGCTGATTTCCAACGTGGCCGAAGAAGAGATCGCCGTTGTGGTCCACAGCGGCTCGGGAAACGTAGTGCGCGACGCCCGTGGGATGCTCGAGTCGAGCGACTTCTTCTCGCTTGAGGGTTTGCGGATCAAGGCGCCAGACCACGCCCTCATTCTCTTTCCGTGATTCGGGCGTCGGGTTATATTTGGAGTCGCGCCAGCGCGAGGCTACGTAGTAGAGATTGCCATCGCCCCCGAACGTCAACCCGCCGCAGTGGTCCCGGTACATATCGATTGGGAAACTGGTGTCCCGAAGCTGTGTGACCGGCCCGAGATCCTCGACTCGCGGCCACTCACCCTCGTTCGGCCAGATACGCATCAGGCGCGGATTCGGACACCAGGTGGAAGCGTAGACGCATTCGCCGTCGGGCGAGGGCGCTACGTCATAAAACACGCTGTGCCAACCGGTTTGATAGTTCTGGTCATGCGGCAGGAGACCGGGAGAGATTTCCAGGCGGTTCGTCTCCGGCGTATAGCGCACCAAACGTCCGTAGTCACTACTGGTCCAGACACGATGGCGCTTGTCGAGGAACAGAGCCTGAGGATTGATGGAGCTAATGCGGCCAACGTCGCGCCGCTTGCGGGTGCGGAGGTCATAGATGATGAAATGATCGCGCGGGTAGCTCATGGCGTAGAGCAAGCCGCGTTCTTCATCGTGCAGCAGGCAGCGGCAGCCCTCCTTCGGGATGAGCGTGTCCCACCAGAGAACGCGGTCGGTGCGGGTGTCAAAAGCGAGCAGCGCGGAGCCTCGAAAGCAACGCTTCGTGTCGTGCCAGGAATACCACGGCGAATAAACGGGGAGATCAATGGGCGGGCCTGAAAGATGTGTCGCCATGTACAGCACGCCATCGTGCATCGAGGGCACGAAGCTGTAATGGATCTTGCACTGCGAAGCACGACCAGAGTCGCCGGGATCGTCCACCTTTTCGGCGAGGTTGAAGAGGTAGTCGAGGTTGTCGCGCTGTTCGTTGTAGCGGACAGGCTTGACTACGCCGCCGGGCACGGTCTCCGCGCAAGCAGCGGCATAGATCCGGCCGTCGGGCCCGACGGAAAGCGACCAACAGGTGTCCGAGTCAGGATGACCTGTAAATGGGTACCACTTAACGGGATACGGCGGTTCGGTGAGTGCCCCAGCTCCAGCCACCAGCGGGCTGCCTTCTCCCGGGGGCCGGTTGGCCTCAGCCCCGAGCGAGGGCGCCAGGCCCGCCGCCAACACTCCGCCGCCAACCTTCATAAACGTGCGGCGGTCAATTTCCGGTCGTGAACTCATCGATCTCCTTCCGAGCGACGCTGCACGCCACGCGGGTCCAGTCCGTCTCGCCAAGAGTCTGAAATTTGGAATGGGACCACTGTCTCGCGCATCGTACGCTTCCCCTGTCCTCGACGCAACGGACTTGCCTGCATTGAGATCAGCGCGTACGCCTGCGAACCCCGGCTCAGGTCATGAACGGCTCGCATCGTTAATCGGCGGCCGGGTAGCGCGGATTGACCGCCTCGATGGAGCGGGATAGCATGCCCGAGTTCTCCAATGCCAGCTACAGACAATCCCGCCGTGGTTTCTCGGCTGCGTTTGCGGGCCTTGCGGGTTCTTTTCGTCTCAGTTGGAACCGGACTGGTTCTGTCCCTTGTGATCTTCTTCGGTGTCGGCCGTTGGCTGGTGGTGGAGGATCCCCTGGAAAAAGCCAGGGCGATTGTGGTGCTCAGTGGAGCGATGCCGGTACGGGCCATGGAAGCCGCAAAACTCTACCGCGAAGGGTACGCGCCGGAAGTCTGGCTTACTCATTCCGCGGAGCCTGTCGAAACTCTGGGACAGATGGGCATTCCCTTCGCCGGCGAGGATCACTACAACACTCTCGTCTTGATTCACGAAGGTGTGCCGGCGGAAGCGATTCACGCCCTCGATCCGCCGATTGTGAATACCGCCGACGAAATCAAAGTCGCGGCTTCTGCCCTCGCGCGAGCGAAGGGGGAAGCCGTGATTTTCGTCACGACCAAAGCCCACACGCGCCGGGTTCGCTTGCTTTGGTGCAGGCTCGCTTCGGGCCAGGCTCAGGCCATCGTCCGCGCCGCTTCCGGCGATCCCTTCGATCCGCAGCACTGGTGGCGAAGCGCGAGCGATGCACTCGATGTGGTGCGCGAAGTCCTGGGCTTGTTGAACGCCTGGGCGGGATTGCCCCTGCATCCAGCGCGATGATCTTGGATTTTGGAAGGAGGGAGATTCGCTTCTGCTTTTCCCTCCGAGCCATTGCCGCAAAAGGAAAAAGCGGGAGGCGTGCTGCCGCAAAGGAAAAGAACAATTTCAGAAAAAGAAAAAGCGTTTGCGGCGTGGCGCGGGCAATTCATCCTCAAGGTCGGGAAGGTGTGGCAGTTGCCGCCCCTCGAAGGCCGCGAGCGGATTATCGTGGAACAGCGCGCGCGCTTTCTCTTCGCCAAACCGATCGACAACCACGTTGTACGCCGGTTGCAAGCGAAGTGGACGGGATCGCGTGTTGTGCGCGTCGCTAGCCACGAAATGAATCAGTCCCTCGGCGATCCACCGCAGCGCATTCTGCTGGGAAGCGGCGCCGAAACCGCCGGTCAGCGCGCCTCCCGTCACCTGGGCGAAGCATCCCTGGCGTATCCATTTTTTCAGGCGCTCCGGCCGCGAGCGCAAAATCGCATTGCGCTCCGGGTGGGTGATCACGGGCTGCACGCCAGCGAGCTGAATCGCGTACAGCGTCTGGTCCATGGAGGGCGGAATCGAAAACTCGTTGAATTCAACAAGCAGGAAATCGCGCTGATTGATGCAATACTGCCGGGCATCCTTTCGCAGGGATTCGAGATTCTCCGGGTTGAGGTGAAAATCGCAGCCGGTGGCGATTTTCAGCCGCTCGCCGGCCTTTGTTTGCAGCTCATCGCGAAGCCGGCGCACGCGGGCAAAATCGAAAAAATATTTGCTGTTGGAGTGCGGCGTCGCGACGACGTGTGTGATCCCATCGGCAATCGCCGATTCCGCCATCGTCGTGGCTTCTTCCATGGTGGCGGGACCATCATCGAGGCCCGGCAGAATGTGGCAGTGCAAATCCACCATTGGATCAAACGCCCCCTAGCGCCACCACGCGTCTAGCGCCTGCCACACGCCGAGCAGCACCAACACCCCCGCAAAAACCTGCCGCATGCTTCGCGGCTTGATCTTCTCCGCCAGAATTCCCCCCGCGATGCCGCCCAAAAACACTCCAGGGATTAACAGAAACCCGGTTTTCCACGACACGAATCCATCCTTCGAGTACGCCACCAGCGCCAGCACTCCGGTGGGTGGAATCAGCGCAACCAAGGAAGTCCCCTGCGCGCGATGCTGGCTGAAAGCAAACAGCAGCCCCAGCAAAGGCACAAGAAGTACGCCGCCGCCAATCCCGAACATTCCGGAGGCGATTCCGCACACGCACGCGATCGCGAAGATGCCCGCGCTGCGGGCGATTCCCTTACCTGCGGGCAATGTCATCTCCTTTGCTGGTGGCGGCAGCACCCTCAAGCTGCGCCTTTCTCCAGAGCAGAAATCCAGACAATATTAGGAAGCAGCCGAACAATCCTTTCAAGTTCCGGGATGGCATGGGTAGCGCGATCAAGCTCCCCGCATAAGCGCCGAATAGCATTCCAAGAGCGCACAGAATCCCTGCATGCAAGTCCACTTGGCCCTGCTTCCAGTATTCGCGCAAAGCTCCGAGTCCGATGGGCGGCAACAGAATGAAAAGTGAAGTGCCTTGGGCCAGGTGCTGATCCATATGCAGCAAATAAACCATCGCCGGCACGAGAACGACGCCGCCGCCGATGCCCAGGAGACCGACCAGCACACCAACGCAAAGTCCGAGCAGAAGGATGATGAATGTCATGGCAAGCGGAGCACGCTGGGCGTATTGCCCAACAATTCGCATCAAGCTTTTCCATTTTCCTCTCTCCGGGCTCCGGCGGCAACCTCCGATCAAGATCTGCAACACTCGAAAATGCGGGCCTTTTTTTGTTTGCGCGGAACCTGCTATATTTACATGTCTTTGTCACGTCGGCCGGTGGCCTGCTGGCGGCTCTGCAGCAGCCCGCAACGCGGCATCCCCGAAAACGTGAATCTCTTGGCTCCGGCCGGGCTGGGGTCAGAAATAAAGAGGAGTGCGACGGAACTCATGCCACTTGACCGTAAACCCGAATTTTTCAAAGGCGCCCAGCTCAAGGTGGGAATCATTGGCTGCGGCTACGTGGGATTGCCGCTGGCGTTGCGCTTCGCCGAAGCAGGGCACAAAGTCACGGGGTTTGATACCGATCCCCGCAAGGTGTCGATGCTCAATGCCGGGAAGTCCTACATCGAGCACATTCCTCAGAACAAGATCCAGCAGTTCGTCAACAGCAGGCACTTCAGCGCGACCAATGATTTCGCGAAGCTAAAGGAAGCCGACGCCATCCTTATCTGCGTTCCGACACCGCTCGATGAGCGCCGCGAACCCGATCTGAGCTACGTCGAGCAGACCGCCATTTCGATTTATCCGCATCTGCAAAGAGGACAGCTGGTGGTTCTCGAATCGACGACTTATCCGGGTACGACCGAGGAGCTGGTTCTCCCTATCCTGGAGAAGAGCGGTTTGCGTTGCCCGATTGCGACCGGTCAGGAAAATGAAAATATCGCCTGCGATTTTTACCTGGCGTTTTCTCCGGAGCGCGAAGATCCGGGAAACAAGCAATATGGACTGGCGCAGATCCCCAAGGTTGTCGGCGGATTGAACCCGCCAAGCGGCCGCGCCGCGCAAGCGCTCTACACGCAAGTCGTTGCGCGAGTGGTGCCAGTGAGCTCGACGCGCGCCGCGGAGATGGCCAAGCTGCTCGAAAACATTTTTCGCTGCGTGAACATCGCCCTGGTCAACGAACTCAAGCAGCTCAGCCTGCGCATGAACATTGACATTTGGGAAGTGATCGATGCGGCGGCCACGAAACCATTCGGGTACATGCCGTTTTACCCGGGTCCGGGCCTGGGAGGCCACTGCATCCCCGTGGACCCCTATTATCTTTCGTGGAAAGCGCGCGAGTATGATTTCGCCACGCGCTTCATCGAGCTCGCCGGCGAAGTCAACACTGCCATGCCATACCACGTCGTCGATGCGGTTGCCAATTCGCTGAACGATCACAAAAAGAGCCTGAAAGGCTCCAAAGTTCTCGTGCTCGGCGTGGCCTACAAGAAGGACGTGGACGATCTGCGGGAATCGCCGACGCTGAAAATCATGCAGTTGCTCCAGCAGCGCGGCGCGGTTCTCGATTACAACGACCCCTATTTCCCGCAACTCCACAAGATGCGGCACTATAATTACGAAAACATGAAGTCCGTGCCGCTCAATCCGCAGACGCTCGGAAGCTATGACGCCGTAGTTATCGCAACGGATCACACGAGCTATGACTATGGGGCGATCGCCGATGCCGCAAAACTGGTCATCGATACGCGCAATGCCACGCGCCGCGTGATGCGCCATCGCGAAAAAATCGTCCTGTGCTAGGAAGCGATGACCTCGCTCGCCGAAGAGATTCGCCGCCAGCTCGAGGAAAGCGCTCGCGTCAAGCTGAGCTTTTCCGGCGAATTGATAGGCCGAATCGCGCGATTCGCGGAGAAATCTGCGGCCGCGCTGCGAGGCGGCGGCAAGATTGTCTTTTTCGGGAACGGAGGCAGCGCCGCGGATGCGCTACATCTCGCGGCGGAACTGGTGGTGCGGTTGCGAACCGAACGGCCGGGCCTGGCGGCTTTGGCGCTCACTACAAATCCTTCGGTACTGACCGCGGCAGGCAACGATTACGGATTCGAACACATCTTTTCCCGGCAGATTGAATCCCTCGTCTCGAAACACGACGTTCTTGTGGCGCTCACGACAAGCGGAAATAGTCCCAATGTCATTCGTGGAATGGAAGCCGGGCGCGCTCGCGGGGCGTATCTCGTGGCGTTCACCGAAGAAACCGGGGGGCAACTCGGTGGCAAGGTTGAACTTCTGCTGAATGTCCCTTCGAATGATGCGCAGCGCGTCCAGGAATGCCACATCACCATTGGGCACATCGCTTGCAGTCTAATCGAACGGCTAGCACAAGGATGAGCAGAAAAGCGGGCCACCTCCCCGACAAGAGCCGGTTCTTCGACAGTTGGGAACAAGAACCAGGAAAGCCGCGCTAGAGGGTGACGACCAGGATCAGCCGAGGGCGTGCGTGAGAACGCCGGCGAGAGTGCCGAGGGCCACGACAGTGGCGTAGGCCCCGGCCGCTACTTTCCAGGAAATCGTCTTGCCGACAACGGAAAGCGAAAAGACGCTGATGATACCGAGGGTGCAAAGAATCGTTACGACGTAAGGGAGCGGGACACCTTTGGTCATGGCAATGTAGGCGATGGCGACGTCGAAGGCCATCGGGACAGGAAGGAACGCTCCGACAAGGGCGACCAGAATGATGCCGCCGACAGTGGCTTGCGCGATGAGCGCCTGGGGTGGAAGAAGTTCGATGACGAGCGCGCCGAGGATGGCCGCAAGAATCATCAGCGGGAAGGCGACACGGAAGACGTACCAGAAACTCTTGCCAAAAGAGCGAGCGGTGGAAACGAGCGCCTGCGTCCAAGTCTCCGACGCTGGGATTTCGATGGGGGAAGCAACGGCGGGGGAAGAGTCCCCTTGACGTGAAGCTACGGCCGGCGCAAAGACGAAAATGAGGAAGAGCACCGTGGCGAGTTTGAGCAGCGCGACCGGCGCGGGGAAAAGCGCAAAGGTCATAGCGACGACAACGACGTTGAGTGCGGGAGAGGCAAACATGGCCGCGAGAACGGATTCGGTGCTCATTCCGGAAGCGTAGAGTCCGCGCGCGATGGGAGCGATGCAGTTGGTACACACGGCCAGGGGGACGCCGGCGGCTGCCCCGAAAAGCGTATTTAGATAGCGCGAGCCGGTGCGACGGCGGCGGATCGTAGAAAGAAAAGTAAGCGCGGCGGGACCAAAAAGGAAAGAAAAGGTCATACCAATGCGGTTGGCGTCGAGCCAATTGACGGTAGTGCGCCAGACCCGGGCGGCGAGAGGCATGGTGCGATCCACCCGGTAAACAGTCCCAAAGGTGAGAGCGCCAGCGGCCTTGACTTGCGTGCCGGCGTGGTAGCGCTTGAGCAAAGCCGGGTAGCGCGAATCTACCCAGAAAATACCAGCGATGGCGACCATCAGAATGACGGCGAGCGTGCGGCTGCGCCACGCGTTGGTGGTGACGATGGACGGCTGCAGGTTGAGAGCAGAAGCTTGAACGGACATGAGAGGCCCCCTCGTCGCCAGAGTGGATGGCGAATCGCCGGAATTCCGCGGACTCTACAAGGACTGCGCAGGTGAGGGAATAGTGCAAAAGCACTAGATGGAAGATTCAAGGCTGCAACCGGCCGAGCGACCCGCCTTCGCGGCAGAGTCAGGTAAACGCCAGACGGTCCCTACTACGGCTCGGTGAAGAGGTTCGTAGTCGATAGCCGGGGCCTTGACAACCGTACTTGAAAGGCGCATTTTTCCCCGCTTCTTCTGCATGAACCAAAACATTTAGCCGAGTCAGGCGACGTGGACGGCAAGAAGTGCCTAGCTTGTGAGAGACGGGCGTCGGGGCAGGCCGCCAGAGCTCGCTGTTTTCAATATACCGACCACGTGCCCGGCGTGGCGAGTTCGATCAAATGGCGATCCGGGTCTCGAAAGTAGAGGCTCAAGCCGCCTGCTTCCCACTTGCGTTTCTCCTCGACTGCGATCCCTCTCTTTTGGAGCAACGATTCCCAGTTGGCCAATTCCGCAGTTGGGATTGCGAACGCGAGGTGTAGTTCGCCGTCCCCGTCGTGTGGCGATGAAATCGCGCGCGAGGCTCCCTTTTTGAACAGCAGCAGTACCTGGCGTGTCCCTGCCTGCATTGCGCAACCGCGCTCACCGAACTCGCTGATGACAGAGAATCCAAAAGTCTCCTGATAGAAGCGCACGGAGCGAGGCACATCGCTCACGTACAAAGAGGATTCAAGGATGCCATCAGTTTTGGGGCGCATCGAGTCCTCCGGCTGGTTATCTGACGGTATCAGATTCCAGCGCGAGGCATTCGGCTGAGGTCAAGGTGAAATGACCCGTGGCGGGCGAGAAAAAGAGAGCGTCAGCCGGGATTCCGCTCGCACGTTTTCGAGCATATGGAATTTCTTACTTGGATTTCAGAAGTTCGACGCGGGCGGTGGCGAAGGGCATGACTGCTTCAAGGAGGACTGGGGTGCGCGCGGAGTTATTGGCCACGTACAGAGTGAAGGAGGCGTCCTTCATCTCCACGCCGGCGTCGAAAACGCGAATGCCGATCTTTGAGGCCGCGTAGTTTCCTGCCGGCACGGTCACTTTTTCGGAAGCCGGTCCGATTCTCGCGCGAACATCATACAGCTTGTGGCCGTCATAGACGGGGCTGTGCACTTCGGGCGTTTTTGTCCAATCCACGTTTCGCAAATACTGCATCAGGCCGAGGGGATCGCGTGTGCCGGGCAGGACACGCGCCTGGGCCGCACCCGGTGAGGCAGGTTCCTTGCCCGTGGCGGTCATGCGCTGGACGGACTCGACCTTCTGCCCACGCTCGTTCAGGTGCATCTCATACTGCAAACTCGCCAACGTGGCCGCGTCACTGTAGGAATCGAACTGATCGTCAAGCTCGAAAACCATGCGCAGCGGATTCTGCGTGTGGGCAAACGCCTGCAAATGCCACGTGCTCTTTCCCAAAAAATTGCCTCGCCCGGCAACCTGCAGCCGCAGGCTCGCGACGTTGTTGAGCTCGGAAACGTTAGCGCTGTATTCGAGAACCTCGCCGGCCCGCAGAGGCACTCCTGTGTCAGCGGGAGGCGCGGCCATCCTTGGATCGGCGGGCAGAGTTGAGTTCGCTGCCAAGCCACTTGCGGATTTTTCAGGCCGCGGAGCGTCACGGAAACCGGGCGGCTCCGGGGATACGACCTCCGGCACGTGTTGTTCCCCGCGCGCGTGCAACCAGTAAAACACTCCTACGGCGCAGCCCAGCACGGCCAGCACTCCAATGCCAACTGCGGTCCTGAGACTCATGCTCTTTGTGTGACGCTCGCTGGAATCAACCGTTTGCCCACGGTACTTCCGTCGTACAATATTCTTCCGTCCGCGGAAATCACCGGCTCGGTTTGCCGGCTGGCCGCGAACTACGAGCGTATCAAAACGGGGGCCAGCCCGTCTTTCCCTGGCCCGCGTCATATGCTGCGGTGGCAACCTGCAATTGGCCGACGCGATCCTCGGCCGCACGACGGCCGCAAATGCTAGGAGGATTCCCTGAATGCGCTACCTCGTCACGGGCGGCGCCGGCTTCATCGGCTCAAACACGGTGGACGAACTCGTTCGCCGCGGTCATAGCGTCGTCGTGCTCGACGACCTCTCTTCCGGCAAGGAAGATAATCTGGCAGAAATCCGCAACAAGATCACCATCATCAAGGGAAGCATCACGGACATAGAGGTCGTGCGGAAAGCCATGCACGAGGCGGAATACGTGCTGCACCTTGCCGCGCGCACGTCCGTGCCGCGTTCGGTCAAGGATCCCATCGAGACGAACAAGATCAACATCGACGGGACGCTGAACGTTTTGGTCGCCGCAAAAGAGCTGAAGGTCAAGCGCGTGGTCTTCGCGGCTTCGTCCTCGGCCTACGGGGAGACGCCTACTCTGCCGAAAGTCGAAACCATGCAGCCGGAGCCCATCTCGCCCTACGGCGTCACCAAGTACGTGGGCGAGCTGTATGGCCAGACGTTCGGGCGGTGTTACGGCCTGGAAAACGTGGCGCTCCGTTATTTTAATATTTTTGGGCCGCGCCAGGATCCGGGTTCGCCTTATTCCGGGGTGCTTGCCAAATTTTGCGCGGCATTTCTGGAAGACTCACAGCCCGTGGTTTTCGGGGACGGCGAGCAGACGCGCGACTTCACCTACGTCGACAATGCGGTTCAGGCCAATCTGCTGGCCTGCGAGGCGCCCAATGCTTCCGGAAAGGTTTTCAACGTCGGCGTGGGCGGACGGGTTTCCCTCAATCAGGTCCTCCGAGAGCTAGGAAAAATTACGGGCAAGAAGCTCGAGGCAAAGTACGAGCCGCCGCGCGATGGAGACATTCGCGACTCCCAGGCGGACATTTCGCAGGCGCAAGAGTTTCTGGGCTACCAGCCAAACGTAACGTTCGAGGAAGGCCTGGCGCGGACCTTCGAATGGTATCGGGAGACGCAGGCGAAGGCGGCGAAGACGGAGAAGTGAGTGGTCATGACTGGTGACGCGCCGGGCAATGCGGCGTTCGCGCAATCAGTTCCAGGTCAATAAGTTGACGCTAGCTGGGACGCAGCCCGCCGCGGCGGGCGCCCCTACAAGCAGAATACTCGAAGCTATGGCTGAGTGGTTTTGCCGTAGCTTAGCGGCTCGCCGGCTTTGGGGACGTCGTAGTTGCTCCAGAACCACAACGGCTCAAGTTTCTTTTGTTCCGGCCACACTTGGTTCAGCGTGTCTCCTTCGAACAACTCACCATTCTTCATCACCCAGTGAATCGTATTTGTGTTGTGAATATCGTCGAGCGGGCTCTTGTCCATGATTACGAGGTCCGCCAGCTTGCCGGGCTCAATCGAGCCGAGGTCCGCGGGCCTGCCGACAATTTTTGAACCGTTGAGGGTGGCGCAACGGATGACTTCAAGCGGGGTCATGCCGCCGCTGGCCAGCATCCACATTTCCCAGTGATAGCCGATGCCCTGCATCTCGCCATGGCTGCCGACGCCGACGAGGCCGCCAGCGCGCACTAGCTTAGCCATCTGCGCCGCAAGTTTCGGAAACTCATATTCGTCCTTGCGGAACCATCCTTGCCGCCGCTTGGTTCTCTGGTCGATGACGCGGTGCGGCATGAAGTGATTTAGTTTTGCGTTGTCGTGGACTTCGCTATTCTCAAACCAATAGTCCTCGCCGAAGGGACCGCCGTAGTTCACGATGAGGGTCGGCGTTTCCGCGATCCCGGATTTCGCAAACATTTCGATCACATCCTTGTAGAGCGGAGCAATGGGCAGGGTGTGTTCGTTGCCGTGGAAGCCATCGATAACGTGCGTGAGATTGAGTTTGAGGTCCAGCGCGCCTTCGGTCGTCGGCATCATCTCCAGCTCTTTTGAGGCTTGCACCATGTACTGCCGCTGCTTGCGATTGCCGACCACGTAGCTCTTGATGTTGTGCGTGCCGTAATATTTTCTGTACTTGGTGAGCACACCTTTTACTTCCTCGGCAGACTGGAAGTTGTTGTCGGAAAAAACGCCGGGCCCGGTCGAGAAGGCGCGCTGGCCGAGAATATCGCCGCTATCCACGAGATCCTGGTACGCAAACATGTCGTTGGTACCAGTCTGCACGTCGAGACCGGCGGTGACACCGTACGCGAGGTTGGCAAGGAAGGACCAATTCTGGGTATCAAGGATGCCGCGCCGGATTTCAGTCCAGTGGGCGTGGGTGTCAACAAAGCCCGGGACAATCGTCTTGCCGGCAACGTCGAACACTTTGGCGCTGGCAGGGACGCTGCCCTTTGCACCCACGCTCTTGATGCGGTTGTTCTCGATGACGATATCGGCGTTCTTCAGAACTTCATCGCCTTTCATGGTTACCACGGTCGCACCGCGCAGCACGATCGTGCCTTTTGGCGTTTTTCGGGGGAATTCCAGAGCGACCGCGATCTCCTGGACGTCCTTTTCCTGTTCCTTTAACTTCTTTTCTTCTTTTTTCTCGTCTTTCTTTTGATCCTTTTTTTCGTCCTTCTTGGCATCAGCCGTTTGCGAAGCGGCATCCTTCTTATCCGCGTCCTTCTTATCCGAGTCCTTGGCGTCCGTTGTTTTCTTGTCGTCGTCCTTTTTGTCGCCCTCTTTCTTTTCGTCCTTTGGCGGTTCGAAAGAGATGGCACTGAGCGGTTCGCGGAAAAGGCTCGCGCCGACGGCCCAGGTAATGGTTTTGCCGCCATCGGCCCATGCGAAATAGTCCGCGCCGATGTCGGTCAGCCGCTTTGCCGGGACAGCCGGTGTGGTGACATTGACGGTGGGCGGCTCCCCACCTACGACCGGCATGGCGATGACGTAGAGCTGGTTCATCACATGCGCCAGAACCCACTGTCCGTCGGGACTCGGAACGATATCATCCGCCGGAACCGGCTCCTCCGCGAAAAAGAGTCCCTGTCCTTTCACCACGAGGTGTGTGCGGCGGTCGGTGCCATCGTAGCGCAAGGAGACCAGACCTTGCGGCGTGTAGACGTAAATACGATCTTTTTCAGTCGTGAAATGTGGCCCCCCGGCTCCGCGCGCGGGCAAAATCAAATTTGCGTCCCCGCCGTCCGCGGGAATCCAGATGAGGTCGGCGTTGCCGGTTTGTCCGCCATCGAAGGTGCTGTTCTCGCGATCATAAGCGTTGCCGCGAAGCAGGACGATTTTTGTGCCGTCCGGCGACCATGCCGGATTGCTGTACACCGCAAGCGATTTCGAGAGCTGCACCGGCGTTCCACCAGTCGCAGGGAGTTTCCAGAGCTGCCCGCCTTCGCTCGACCAGGTCACGTAAGTAAGGGATTTCCCGTCCGGAGACCAAGCCGGCTGAAATTCGCGCGCACTTCCACTCGTCAACCGCTCCGGTTTTCCGGCGGGCAGATTCATAGCATAAAGATGTGTCATGGCTGAAAATGCTAACTTTTTACCGTCGGGCGATTCCATGGGGTCCATGATCAGCCGTACTTTGACCGGCCCCTGCTCAACCGTCTGCGGGAAGTCCAGCTTGGGTCCCAGTTCTTGCGAGACTTGCGCGGTGAAAGGAATTATTTTTTCAGTCCCGGTGGCCAGATCGAATCGTTTGATCTTGCCATCCTGGTTGTAAACGATTTCTTTGCCGCCAGGCAAGAAGGCGTAGCCTGGAAAAACGTCGCGGGTGAAGAGCGATTCCTGATCGTCGCGCGTGATGGGATATTTCACCCAGCGGTCTTCGCCGCTTTCGAGATTGCGCAAACGCAGGCCGGACTCCGTCTCGTAACGCGTGACGTAGAGAACCTGCTTACCATCCGGTGAGAGCAATGGGCGAAACGCGCTTTTAATCTGGTGAATGAGATCGTCTTCGTCGCCGGTCTTGCGGTCCCGCCGGGCGATGTGCCAGGTGGGAAGCTGCTGGTTGTAATACAGCGAACCCAGCTTCGCCGCATAATAAAGATACTTGCCGTCCGGAGAGGCCACCACGCCCATGGCATTGGGGCGCCTATTCCTTTCGAGGTTTGGGGTAGGCTTGGATTTGGTGATTTGTACGCCCGTGCCGCCGTCCACGTGGTACATCCAGATTTCGCTCGAACCGATTGCGAACTGCTGTTTCGAAACAAAAATGTATTTCCCGTCGGGGGCCCAGCTTGGTGAAGTGAAATCGTTATTGGGATCCTTCGAAACTTGCTTCACGCCGGTTCCATCCGGATGCATGATCCAGATGTTCTCGCTGCCTTCGCGGTCGGAAATGAAAGCGATCCACTGACCATCCGGGGAGAACTTCGGCTGGCTGTCAAAGGCCATGCCGCTATCGATCAGCTTGGCCTGCCCGCCGTCGATGGGAAGCGTGTAGATATCTCCAACCAATTCGAACACAATTGTTTTGCCATCGGGCGAGACATCGAGAGAAAGCCAAGTACCCTCATCGGTCGTGAATTCAACCTTTCGGTCGGACTTGAGTGGCAGACCTTTTTTTTCGTCCTTTTTCTCGTCTTTTTTTTCTTCCTTCTTGTCCTTTTCCTGCTCCGCAGCATCCTGCCATTTTTCACCGGCGTACAACGCAGGTGTGTTCTCGAAGATAACTCCGAGAATCACCACCAAAAGAACAAACCACGCGGCCAGACCGCGCAGGCTAGGCTGCTTAGCGTTCATGCTCGATTTCCTCCGTGCCGTACATCGAAATGCTTGACCTGAGAATTACCGATCGGCTGCCGCTACGTGTCGGCACGCCGATTGACACACCCATTTCTGCCTCTTAGACGTGAGCCGCGTGGAAGCGTCTCGGCCATACAAACTCCCAGAATTAGCGCTACTGGTCCGAATCCTCTTCGCCGCCTCGCCCGCCGCGGGGCTGCGGCGGAGCCGGGACGATGTGCGGAATGCCAGCGTCGTTCATCTTTTTATTCAGCGCGGGAAGTTCTTCGTCCGCGATTTTTTTAACCTGCGCGGAAGCATCAGTGACCAGGGGCGTCAGTTCGGCGAGCTTTTCTTTTTGGTGTGCGCTGGGGGCGGCCGCAAAGCCGTCCAGATCATCCAGAAGACCCTGCACTTGACTGGGCAGCGGGTCGGGCTTCCATTCGAATGGAGGCCCGGCATTGCCCAGCCCTTGCTGTTCGCGGATGAATTTTTCGGCGACGGCATCCACTTGTTTCTGAAGTTCATCGGCGGCCTTGACGATATCCTCGGGGATTTTCGTGGTGTTGGGTTTGCCCGCATCCTTTTTCCACTGCTCCCGAGAGGCCTTGAGGGCGGTTTGAATACCTTCGATCGTTTTTCGGTCTTTGTCCGTGCTCTTGGCCATGGGATAGAGTTGGCCGATCATTTCACGGCGCGCGGAACGTTCCGCGGCGGAAATCACGATGCGTGTATCATCTTCGACCATTACCTTCTGCGTGGCTTCCTTGTCACCGGCCTTGATCTTGATGGTGTATTCGCCCGGCTCGACAAATGGCCCACGCGGGCCGAATCCATAGCCCGCCGCAATAGCTTCAAGTTGTTGGGGCGTCGGCTCGGCCGGCGGATCGGAACGCAAATCCCAGTTGGTGCGGTTGACGCCAGCGGTGCCGGGGCCGTCCAGCTCGCGAATCACCTTGCCATCTTTGTCCAGCACGGTGATTTTTACTTTGCCTTCCTTTTTTTCGGCGGCATCGCCTTTGGTGTCAGGCTTGGGCTTCTCTTCGGCTGCGTTTTTCTTGTCCTTCTCGTCCTTGTCTTTCTTTGGCACTTCCGGTGGCACTGCATCCTTCAAGTAGTAGCTCAAGATCGCGCCAAAGGGCGGATTCTTGGCGGTGAACATCTTCTGGCCAGCGCTCCAACGGCGGTTGCGGAGATGCCATGTGATGGCCGGCCGCGGCGGAAAGAATGTCAGGGGAGATGCGGCCACGTTCGAGTCCATTTTCTCGATGGGCGTCAGATCGTCAAAAACCCAGATCGAGCGCCCGTGCGTGGCGAGCACCAGGTCGTTTTCGCGCGCCTGGATTTCGATGTCGTCTACGGGCACCCGCGGGAAATTATTTTTCAGCGCGGTCCAGTTTGCGCCGCGGTCCCAGGAGACCCACAGCCCGAACTCGGTGCCTGCAAACAAGAGGTTGGTGTTCCGCGGATGCTCGCGAACCACATGCACGCTTCCGGCCGAATCAGGAATGCCGTTGCGGATGGCTTTCCAGCTCTCGCCATAATCGTTGGTCGCGAAAACATAGATGTTGTTATCATCGCCGCGATGGCCGTCGAACGTCAGCAATGCCACTCCGTCGCTGGTTCTCGAGGCCACGACGCGACTGACGTAAGTGCCCTTCGGAACTCCGGGCACTTTTGACGCCACGTTCTTCCAGGTCTTCCCACCGTCGCGGGTTATCTGCACGTTGCCGTCATCGGTGCCGACCCACAGCACGTTAGGCGTCAGTGGCGATTCGCTGAGTGTTGTGATCGTGGAATATTCCTGAACGCCGTCGTGGCGTGACAGCGTGTTCTTGTCCGGAGTCTTGCCGAAAATCTGCAGCTTGTTGCGGTCCACGCCGGTTGTCATGTCCCCACCGAGCCGGACCCAGTTATCGCCGCGATCCGTCGATTTGAACAAATAATTTCCGCCGTAGTAGACAGTGGTGTGTTCGTGAACAGAAACGGCCACAGGAGAATTCCATTGGAAGCGGTAGTGCGGCTCTCCCGCCTTCGCTTCAGGGCGAATGGAGCGCTGCTGGCCGGTGCGCATGTCACGGCGGTCGATGTAGCCGTCCTGGGATTCGGTGTAGACAATCCAGGGCTCGACATTGTCGATTGCGGCATAAAAGCCGTCGCCGCCGTGAATCACCTGCCAGTCGTCATTCACGATGCCGTCGCGCGTCAGCGTCTGGACAGGGCCGCACCAGCTGCCGTTGTCCTGCAAGCCGCCGCAAATGTGATAGGGCTTTTCATTGTCGAGAGCCACTTCATAGAACTGTCCGATCGCGATGATGTTGAGGAAGTCCCATGTCTTTCCGGCGTCATAGCTCCAGTGAATCCCGCCATCCGACCCGGCGAGCATGCGATTGGAATCCGCGGGATCGATCCACATCGCGTGATAGTCCCCGTGAATCCCCCGCACGCGCTGCGTCGAGAATGTTTTCCCCCCATCCTCGGAATAAAACATCGGCGCGCCCAACTCCCAGATGCGGAGATCATTATTGGGGTCGATGCGAATCTGGCTGTAGTACGACGGGCGCGGATTGGTATCGCCCATCTTCTTCCAGGTTTCGCCCTTGTCTTCGCTGCGATAAGTTCCGCCCTTCTCGTGCTGCACGATGACGTAAACAATGTTAGTATCCTTGCGATAAATGTCCAGCCCGATACGTCCGGTGTCCCCGCCATTCTCGTACGGCAGCCCTTTGGTCAATTTCTTCCAGTTTGCGCCGCCATCCGTCGTCTTATAGATCGCGCTATCCGGTCCGCCACCATTAAATCCAAAAGGCGTCCGCCGGCGTTCATAAGCAGCGGCATATAATGTGTCCGGACTCTCGGGGTCCATAGCGATGTCGCTCACACCAGTGTCATCGTTGATCTTCAATACCTGTGACCAGGTCTTCCCGCCGTCCGCGGTCTTATACACTCCGCGCTCCGGATTCGGGCCCCACAGATGTCCTAGCGCTGCGACATAAATCACATCGGGGTTTTTGGGATGAATGACGATTCGCCCGATGTGCCGCGTCGCGTCCAGCCCCATCTTTTTCCAAGTCTTTCCGCCATCGAGCGATTTGTACGCTCCGTCGCCCCAGGACGAGCTTTGCCGGTTGTTGGGCTCACCCGTTCCAACCCACACTACGGACGGGTCCGACGGCGCAATCGCGATGTCACCAATTGTGGAGACACCTTCCTTATCGAATATCGGTTCCCACGTAGTGCCGTTATTGGTTGTCTTCCAAACGCCCCCCGAAGCCGTGCCCACGTAAACGATGTTCGGATTGCTCTCCACCACCGCAAAATCGTCAATGCGCCCGCCCATCGTCGCGGGGCCAATCTCCCGGAATTCCAGATTCTTGAATTTGTCCGTGGGATTCGGCTGATCGCCGGGCGCCGCCTGCGCATTCATCGCCAACGCGCCAAGTGATGCCCAACAAACCAGAATCATCCGGAAAGCATTCCACGTGTGCTTCATTTCCATTCCCCCTGTGTGCAAGGCCCGGCATGTTACTCCGGCCGGGCCGCATAACGCAGCAAGTGTTTTAAAAGGGCAAACCAACCCGGTGCAAAGAGAGACGCACGGCGCGACCGCTTCGTTTCGTGCCCACGCAATTCTTTATTCCCTGACGTCATTTCGCCGCCGCATGCAACTTACCGCCTTTCCTTGCCTTCAAATCCCTACGACCGCATGCTAGGCTATCCAACTGTTTTCATTGACCGCATGTTTCGAGTGAATCGCTATTCCTACGCACGGGCTCTTTCCGCGCTTTGCCGATTGCTGTTCCTGGCTGCGCTGTTAGCGGCACTTGCGTGCGCGACGGCACGCGTCGCCTCTGCGCAGCAAGGCCGCTTGCGTTCCTCCAAGGGCGGAGTGGCAAATTTGGAAGCGAAAATGCAGAGCCGCAAAGGCGACGTCATCACCGCTGACGGCGACGTGGATATTCGTTATGGGGACACCCGCCTTCGCGCCGATCACGTCGAATACGACAGCAAGACCTACGAAGCGACCGCGACCGGCCACGTTCAGCTCGATTATGGCAACGAACATCTCGAGGCCAGTGAAGCCCATTACAACGTCAGCACCGGACACGGCCTCTTTCACAACGTTCGCGGCACGGTCAACATTGAGCGGCGGCCCAATCCGGCAATTTTGATATCCGACAATCCGCTCTATTTCGAGGCGCGGGACGTCGAACGCTTTCCGGGAGAGGTCTATCTCGTCCACCGCGCATGGATCACCATCTGCGACCCCGAACACCCCAAGTGGCAATTCTTCGCGCCGAACGCGCGAATCCGTCTCGATAAAACTGTCGCGCTCATTAACGCCAACTTCCGTCTTTTCCGCGTGCCGCTGATCTGGCTCCCTTACGCCTCAGCGCCTGCGGGCAAGAAGATCCGAGAAACCGGGTTTCTGATTCCCGATATCGGGCAAAGCTCTCGCAAGGGATTCATCCTCGGTGACGCCTTTTACCTGGCTCCTGTTCAATGGATGGACGCTACGCTGGGGGCCCAGTTTATGAGCCGGCGCGGCGTTCTGGAACGTGGAACATTGCGCGCCAAACCTTTTGAAAATACTTCGATCGAGTACACCTACTTTGGCGTTGATGACCGCGGCCTGCTAAATGCCGATGGCACAAGCAGTCCGCAGGGCGGCGAGCAGCAGCGCCTCGAAGTCCAATCCCTCCTCCCCCGCGGCTGGCGTTTCGTAACGAACTACAACCATCTCTCCTCGCTAACGTTCCGGCTGGCGTTCGCCGATTCATTCGGTGAAGCCGTCAACTCCGAAGTGCGCAGCGCCTTCTTCCTTTCAAACAATTTCCGCGGCTTTAGCCTGAACTTCGCTGGCCTCGACGACAAAAGCTTCCTCACCTTGCCGGTCGCGGCAACATCAACCACGCCCGCGGTTCCGGCCACCAGCGTCACTCTCCGCAACCTGCCGGAAGCGCGTTTAAGTTCCGTCGAGCAATCTCCGTGGCGCAGCGCCCCCGTCTATTTCGGCTTCGACGGCTTTGCCGGTGTGGTGTACCGCAGCGATCAAAACATTCAAACTTCCAATTTTGTCGATCGCTACGAATTGGCGCCGCGGGTGACCATTCCGCTACATTTCGGACCGTGGCTCGGGCTGACCGCTTCCGCAGCTTTTCGGACCACGCGCTACGGCGATTCCTTTAATTCCGCGGGCTTGGTCACTCCCGCTGCCATCTACCGCAACACTGGGGAGTTCACGGTGGAGCTTCGCCCGCCCGCGCTCGAGCGATTCTTCGATCGCACTTCGTTAAAGAAGGACAAGATGCGGCGCCGTTATAAGCACACAATCGAACCCGCTTTTACGTACCGCTACGTCACCGGCGTAAATCACTTCGCAGACTTTATCCGTTTCGATTCCGATGCCACTCTTACCGACACGAGCGAAGTCGAATATGGCTTTACACAGAGGCTGTTCCGAAAAGACGGCGACGACCAGCCTCAAGAACTCATTTCCTGGCGCATCGTGCAGAAGCACTACTTTGATCCCACGTTTGGTGGCGCCATCGTCGACGGGCAGCGCAACGTCTTCCAGGCGCTGGACTCCATCTCGCCGTTCGCGTTTGCCTTCGGACCCCGCAACTGGTCTCCGATCGTCAGCGATTTCAAGATCACTCCCGGCGGCCCGTACGACCTGGAGCAGATTCTTCAGTACGATCCTCAGATTCAGAGGCTGGTTACGATCGGGACGCTTCTGAAAGTGAAACCTTATCGTGAATTCTTCGTCACCACTGCTTACTTCCGCCTGAATGACAATCCTCCTCCGGCGCCACCTAACTTCGAGCAGCCGCTTTCGAACCAGATTCGCGCGCTGGTCGGCTACGGAAGCGAAACCCGCAAGGGTCTTAATCTCATCACCGGGATTGGTTACGACTTCGAGAACAAGACGCTGCAAAACCAGATCGTGCAGTTCAGTTACAACGGGGGATGCTGCGGCATCGCCGTCGAATATCGGCGCATCAACCTCGGCCAGGTACGCACGGAGAATCAGTTCCGCGTCGCGTTCATTATCGCGAACATCGGAACGTTCGGGAATCTGCGGCATCAGGAGAAGATATTCTGAGCTTGAGCGATAGCGATCTCGCGCTTGCCTCCATCGAAGAGGTCGGGAAGCTTTTTCGCAAACGCAAGCTGTCTCCGGTTGAGCTAACGAAGCTCATGCTCGGGCGAATTGAGCGGCTCAATCCGAAACTCAACGCTTTCATCACCGTCACCGCCGAATTCGCTCTTGCCCAAGCCAAGAAAGCCGAATCGGAACTCCTCGCGCCGCACGGGCGCAAAGGCTACCGTGACCGCGGGCCGCTTCATGGGATTCCGATTTCGCTGAAAGACAATATATATACGAAGGGCATTCGCACCACGGCAGGCTCGAAGATCCTTCACGATTTCATCCCGAATGAAGACGCCGCCGTTGTCGGGCAACTCAGGGAAGCGGGCGCGGTGCTGCTGGGCAAAACCAACATGCACGAATTCGCCTATGGCGTGACGTCCAACAATCCCCATTTCGGCCCGGTGCGAAATCCCTGGGATCTTTCGCGCATCTCGGGCGGCTCCAGTGGTGGTTCCGCAGCCGCAGTTGCCACGGGGCTATGTTACGGCAGTATCGGCACGGACACGGGCGGTTCTATTCGCATTCCGTCAGCGCTCTGCGGCGTTGTCGGGGTCAAACCTACCTTCGGCCGCGTCTCGGTTAAGGATGTGATTCCGCTGTCTTCTCACCTTGATTGCGTTGGGCCATTGGCACGCACGTCCGCCGACGCAGCCAGATTGCTTGATCCACTCCTTGTGCGTGGCAAGGGCGAACCAAGTTTGCAAAGCGCTACTAAACCTTCCCAAGCGCGCCGCCGGTTCCGCCTGGGCTCGCCGAAAGACTTCTTCTCCGATGTTGTCTCTCCAGACGTCGAGTTCACTTTTGAGCATGCGCTTCGTCCCCTTCGCAGATCAGATTGCAATTTGAAAGAGGTGTCGATTCCTTTGTTGTTTGAAACCGAAGACGCGGGCAACCAAATTGCCTGGGCCGAAGCCACTCACTACCATCAACGAGCCGGCTGGTTTCCGGCCCGCGCCGGAGAATACGGGGAGGATGTGCGCACGCGGCTCGAGGTGGGCGCAAAAGTTTCCGCGACGGCGTACCTGCAGGCCATGGAAGTCCGCTACTCGTTCATTGAACACTTTCATGCAGCGATGGCCAGCGCAAATGTGGATGCACTCGTGGTCCCTACCACACCGATTGCTGCCCCCATGATCGGAGAGGAAACGACAACAGTCTGCGGGGCTAGTTACCCGACGCGCTCTTTGCTCCTGCGCTTGAATCGTCCGGCAAATCTTGGTGGCCTTCCAGCCGTTTCCATTCCCTGCGGCTTCACGCCGGAGGGCTTGCCTGTCGGTCTTCAGCTTATAGGAGCTGTCACCGACGAGCACCTCTTGCTGCGCATCGCCAGGATTCTCGAGCGTTCCCTACCTTTCGATCGCCGGCCGCCAATTTAGCGCGCTTCGTTCGCCACCGCGCCTCTCATTTTCATAATCCAATTGCCGATCACGTATCCCAGCGTCCCCGTGACCATCCCGCCAAAGACATCCGTTACGTAGTGGTTTCGCACATAGACCGTTGAAACGCACATGCAGACGACGAATGGAAGGAATGTCCAGAAGAGCCAGCGCCGGTGGCGCCACGCCCCCCAAAGCGCCGCCACGGCTCCCGCCACGTGTTGCGAGGGAAACGCCGCGCCGTGCACGCGTCCGTATTTCTCAATCAAATTGATCAGCGCCGTAAACGCCCCGCCCGTGAGATTGCCGTGCCAAATGCCCGCAAGCGTGAACCAGGGACTTTGCACCGGGAAGAATATCGAGATGAGGTACCCAAACACATAGCCAACCGCCGAGTACGTCACGACGCCCCAATAACTTTCCCAGTCACGCCGGTAGTAGAGAATCCCGCCGAGAATCACTAGGAAAACAAAATAGGTGAAATAGGCGAATTGCATGAATTCGTTCAGCGCCGGTTGCGCGAAGCGTTCAAGCCATAAGGAAGGATTCACGCCGGTAAGCCATTGATCAAACGCGATTAGCTTCGCGTCCTGCCAGCCGGGCGTCACCAGGTGCACGAGCTTTCCCAGCTCCTCAAAGCAAAACAGAAAAAACAGGTGCGGATACCAGTGCCGCCAGAAATGCCAGAAGTTGGAGGCGGGTGTTTCACCTTGCCGCTTCGCCTGCTCCGCAACTCGCGCTTCTATTCGGCATAAGGCCAAGATTGCCGCGGCAACCAAGGTCTGCACAGCGAACACCCTCAATGGGTGCGCAAGGTTTTCCGCAAACATGGTGATTAGTGCGCCGGAAACCGCCAAATACGCGAGCGCCACCCATTCGAACGGTCCGCAGGCCGCCCATCCCGCCGCCACTTCCCGAATGAACCGTGCCGCGATTCCCTGCTTCTCCGCTTCGAAGCGTGCCGTACTCCCCTCGCCATCTGGGGCACACACTTCCGCGCGCCAGTCGATCGCTGCTTCATTTCCTCGATAGTTCTGTTTCTGTCCCTCGTTCATTCGGGGTTCTCCGGGGTTGCCAGTTCCAGACGGCAAATGCGCCGTGTTGTTTTTTCTTTTTTGTGGATTCTCCGCGCCCTCTGCGTCTCTGCGTTAATTTCCCTTTTTCTTCCCAAGACAGCATCGGCCATCCACGGGCCCGCGCGAAGTCTGCGAGGCCGTTCGTCGGATTTACTGCCGCAGGGTTGCCGACCACCGCCAATAACCACCTGTCATTCAAGCTGTCGCCGTACGCGTAGCACCGCTCCAGGCCGAGTCGCATCTCCTCTGCCAGCCGCTTTGCCGCACGCGCCTTTGTCTCTCCAAACATCGCATCGCCCAAAATTTGTCCCGTCCACTTGCCATCCAATGCTTCCAGCCGCGTCGCGCATACGCGAATCCTCGTTGTGATTCCTAGCAACGCAAGCTCGATGGCCATGGCTTGCGCCACCGCTCGCGCCAGCGGCTCGAGCGTTCCGCTCAGCAGCACGATCTGGTGCCCTTGCCTGGCGTGCCATGCCATTCTCTCGATCGCTTGCACAAAAAATCGCGGGACAGGCAATCGTGGATTGCGCCGCGGAGGAGCCGACGCCTGTCCCTGGGCCTGGTGGCCGACTTTGTGCCAAGAGGAGACCTCTCCGTCTCTCTCGCCACGCTCGTCAAGAATTTGCACACCGCGTAGATACATTTTGTTTGCGTGCAGAGTCGCGCCTATCCCTCGCGGTATCAGCCGCAGCGCTTCCTTTAACCACAGAAAGAAGTTTCTTGCGGGGATTTCTCTCCTGTATCGCAAAATCCGAAAAAGCCTTTTCTCCATCGACGGCAACGCCACAAGCGTCCCATCCAAATCAAAAAACGCGGCCACTGCTCCGCTCTTCTTCTTTACCTCATTGAGTTCATTTATTTCCTCTGCCTCCGGCGCCCCCTTCACATCGCCTCCTGTGCCGCACGCTTCACCCCTCGTACTGGCCCCACGTTTCCGGCGATGTATTTCCACCCTTCCACCAAAACCGGCAGCCCACGCACCAGGCAAAACGCCGCCGTCGTCCACGTCAGTGCTTGCGCTCCAAAGCGAATGGCGTGCGCCTCTGCCGCCAGTTCGCCCACCAACGCCACCGGCCCACGCGTCAGCGCCAGTTCCACTCCCAAATAGCAGAAACATAGGCACTTCATTGCCGCATACAAACCCCGGCTCCAACGCGACGCCACCAGGGCTTGTCCCCACCACGTCTGCAGCATCGCGTTCGCCCCCCAACCGGAATGTCCCGCCTTCATCGCCAGCCCGCGCAAAAAATCTGTCGCCGCCCCACGCGCAAAGAACAAAACGGGAAGCCACAGGGAAACCATCCCCATCACCGCGAAATAGGTGAAGTACAAGTTCTCGATCATCCGATCGCCGAGGATGTCCAGCTGCGCTCCTACCGGCGTGGCCATTTTTTTCTTCCGGGCGATATGCCCATCGAGTGCATCGAGCGCAATCGTCGCAACGGTCAGCCCCACGGCCGTGAGATTGGCCCAGGCGCCTCGCCCAAACAGACAAACCGCTGCAAAACCCACCACGACTCGGAGCAGCGTCACTTTATTCGGCGTCCATCTCATATCCACCTGCCGGAAGCGCTTCAGCGTCCAGTCAGACAATGGCAACCTCCATGCCACTCCTTGCTCCCACAAGGTGCCTGTGTTCAGTAACTTACAGGCGGCACGATCCATGCTTGTTCACCTCCCGCGCCAGCCAAATCCGTCATCTGTCGCTTATTTGCTCCCTCCTCCGTCCCGTTTCCTTTTGTCGCCTTGTGCGTCTAATAGGGTGGTTTGGTATTGCCGCCCGCACATCCATCCTTCGTGTTGGCGTCCTGGAGCGAACCGGTGAGGTCCGGCGTCAGGACTCCAGAAAACCGAAGTTCGCCGATCGCGGAATCTGGCTTGCCGGAAGAAATCACGGCTCCAGCACTAGTACAAATGAGATTTGTGGGAGAATGAAAGGCAGGGCTTTCCGGTCTCGCTTGCTGGATATAGGGCCGAAAACGAGGATGAATAACGAATGACCGATGTACCTTTAGCAGGGGCCTTTCTGGCCGGGCTCGTTTCGTTTCTGTCGCCCTGCGTATTGCCGCTCGTTCCCGGCTACATCTCCATGCTCTCCGGCATCGGCATGGAACAGCTCCGCAAGGGTGATGTCCCAACGTCCGGCCTGTTTTCTTCTGCTCTCGCCTTTGTCGCCGGCTTTTCCGTCGTTTTTATTTCTTTCGGAGCCTCCGCTAGCGCCGTGGGCTCTTTTTTGCGCCAGAACCGCTCGCTTCTTGCACCCGTCGCGGGCGCCTTGATCCTTCTCTTCGGCCTTCACCTTATTGGCGCGCTCATCAAGCTCAATCTCCGCGCCGGAATTGTGCTCGGGGTCATTCTTGTTGCCCTCGGAATCGCCGCCTATTTCAAGCACGCTCCGCTCTTTGCCGGTCTGGGCGCTTCGCACTTTTTCTCGCTCTCTTTAATCGGCTTTTTCGGCCCCGCGATGGCCCGCTGGCTCAATCGCGACGTCCACCTTCGCAGCAGCGCCACGCAACCCGGCATCTGGAGCGGGTTCCTCCTCGGTTTCGCATTCGCCTTCGGCTGGACGCCTTGCATCGGCCCGATTCTCGCCACCGTTCTGGCCCTTGCTGCCGGCAGCGACACCATTGCCCGTGGCGTCCTGCTGCTCGCCGTTTACTCTGCCGGCCTGGCTATTCCCTTCCTGCTCACCGCCCTCGGCATCAGCCAGTTCATGGTTTTCTACAAAAACTTTCGAAAATATCTTCACGCCGTCGAACTTTTCAGCGGCGCTTTGCTTTTGTTCGTCGGGGGATTGGTCTTCGTCAACAAACTGACCTGGCTCTCGTCTAAACTGACTTTTCTGAATCGCTTTTCGCTCTAGAGGAGTGCGGCCAATTTATTCGGGGAAACCACAATGAAAAAAGCTTCCTTGATTATCGCCACTGTGATCGTGCTTGTCGTCGCCACGTATTTTGCGGACAAGGCCACACGCGTCAAAGCCACAACGTCGGTCAAGAACGCCGATCAGCCCATCACCAAGACCATCGGCCAGCCCGCTCCAGAAGTCACCTTCAAAGATCTCGATGGCACCGACGCTACCCTTGCCAAGTACAGGGGCAAAGTCGTGCTCGTCAATTTCTGGGCCACCTGGTGCGATCCCTGCTATATCGAAATTCCCTGGCTCATCGAAATGCAGCAGAAGTATGAAGCGAAAGGCTTCACCGTTCTGGGGATAGCCATGGACGAAGAAGGCAAGTCCGCCGTCGCTCCCTTCCTCGCCAAGGAGCGTTTCAACGTCAATGGCCAGAAACTTCCCATGAACTATCCCATCGTCATCGGCAACGACGACGTCGCGGATAAGTTCGGCGGCCTTCTCGGTTACCCCACCAGCTTCTTGATCTCCAAGGACGGGAAGATCGTGAAAAAAGTCCAGGGCCTCATCAGCTACGAAGAACTCACCAAAGCCATCGAATCTCAGTTGTAACGCGAACGGGCAAGAGAAGGGTGAGCACGAGGCTGGCCCGCAATCCTGTGGCACGACGTTTTGATCGGAGAAAACTGTAATCACGCGGCAGGCTGCGAACCAAGGTAGGACCTCGCGGCGAGCCATTCACAGGGCGAGATATTTGCGACGCCGTGCTTAATTCGCCCACATCTTGACAGCCCATCCTGTCAGCGCGCCAAACACCAGGCCAGTTCCGAGGATTCCCGCGTATGACTTCATCGCAATCGCATCGGGCACGCTGATCAACAATCCCACCAGGGCGCCGCTAATCGCAGGGTGCAAACGCAGCGGGACATTCGCCGCCAAAAAGCCCAGTGCGAATCGGCTGAAAAATGCTTGTAAGAGCATTCTCGTGGACTTGTCCGGGCTCTTCCCGAACATCACCATCGACGCATCAATCACGCCAAACCCAATGCCACACAGTATTCCCAAAAGGACGCGATTCATGCCGCTACTCTTACACTATTAGGCGCACTCCATCAAGCTCGCTCCGTCCCCGCTGCCCACTCTCTTCTATTTTGCTAGACTCTTCTGGCCATGACCGTCATTGACGAAGTTCTCGCCGCCAACGAAATTTACTCGCGCACTCACGAATTGCGCAGATTGACCCCACGTCCCGAACGCAAGCTCGCGGTCCTGACCTGCATGGATACCCGGCTTTCGACCCGCACCCTGGGACTGAAAGAGGGAGACGCCCACATCATCCGAAACGCCGGCGGCATCGTGACGGACGATTCCCTGCGTTCCCTGATCGTGTCGCATCATCTGCTCGGCACGGAAGAGTTCATGGTCATCAATCACACCGATTGCGGATTGATGCAGACCACCGAACAGGATTTGCGTGCCAGAATCCAGAATCGTGCCGGAACAGCCGCGGTTGCACCTGCTTTTTTCTATGCCTTCCAAAACATCGAAGAAAATGTCCGCCACCAATTGCAGAAACTTCATACGCATCCATGGATTCCCAAGACAGTGACCGTCCGCGGCTTCGTCTATGACGTCGCCAGCGGCCGCCTCCGCGAAATCAAGGACAGCTGATCACCGCCTCATAACCTCCCACGCATCAAGGGGTTAAACCACAAGCACCCGGGAAGCGTGTGCTTCCCAGGTGCTGACCGACTTAAACCACCACATCTTGGGTTTCTAGTACGTAAGCTTGAGACCCAGCTGGATGGTGCGGCTTCCACCATCAAACAGGTTCTTGTCCAGGAAGCCGCTCCCGGTGTTCAAGTTGGCATAGTTCTGGCTCAGCGCGTTGGTAGTCGTCTGGAACACGCTCAAATTCCCGAACGTAAAATTCGGGTGATTGAACACGTCGTATGCATCAACGCGCAGTTGTAACTTGAAGCGTTCCGTCAGTTTTTGGTTTTTCAGGATGGACATGTTCCAAACGTTGAAGTAGGGCGAATTGAACGTATTCCGGCCCAGGTTGCTCACTGCTCCTGATTGTGCTTGCACATATCTGGCGTTTGGATTTTCGGCCACCCATCCAACCAGGTGCGAGTTGTCGGCGGCAGTGTGCGTGGCGTTGCAGAAGAACGCGCCAGTCTGAGGGTCAGCTGGAACAATGGAAGTCGCGCCGCCCGGACCGGAATTGCACACAGCATCCACAACGGTTCCTGTGGCACCTATTCCGCGCGGATTGAGGATTGCGCGGTCACCCGCGGCGTCTTGGTTGCCGTTGGAGTCGACGCCGGACTGAATCGTAACCGGTTGTCCGCTTTGGAACAAATACGACCCGGCCCATTCCCAGCCAGATGCCGCGCCGTGTGCGAAGCGATTGTTCCAATTCGGACTTGGCAAATTGTAGAGCCAGGTGATCGCCACTTTGTGCGTTACATCCAGCGCGGAGCGTGCCCACTCGTTGCGCAGATTGTAGGAGTCCTGCGGCCGTCGGGGATTCACCGCACTGCTGTTGAGATCGTTGGTTGAATTATCCATAGTCTTCGCAAAAGTGTAATTCGCCCGCAGCAGTAAGCCGTGGCTAAAGCGATGCAAGAACTCGACGGCTCCACCGTGGTAGGTGCTGTCTCCCACAGCAGCCTCCTCCGTGATGACGCCCCCAGTGAAGCCTTGAGCAGCGAACCTGCGACCGCGAAGCGTGCGAAACTGCGCGAGGGTTGGCGCGGTCGCTGCGACGGTTCCAGGAACATCTGTCGCGCTAAAGTATGTCGGCAACGGCAGTGCACCCCGTTCAAACGGTGAAATGGAATTCAACTGCAACTGAGCAGGAAGCTCGAGCGCGCGGGTGCCCAGGTAGCGCACTTCGAGACTTGTGTTCTTCACAATCTCCCGTTGCACGCTGAGCGACCAAGTAAAGACTTTAGGCGCCGCAGCATCCGCCATGATATTTGATGTCTGGGCTCGGGCTGCCGCCTGCGTCGTTGGCGGTGTGAAGACAATGTTGTGCATTCCCCCATCGGCAAGGAACCCGCTTCCATTCGCAGTTGAGCACCACGCTGGCGGAGCGCCAAACGTGCCCAGGCATGCCGCGCCAGGTGTCAAAACGACTTGCAGTTGAACCGGGTTGGCGTTGGTGTAGAAGTTCCAGGGAATCACGTCGTATGCCACACCGCCTCCGCCGCGAACCGCCCACTTTCCCTTACCGGTCGGGTCCCACGCAAAACCAATGCGGGGTCCGATGTTGTTCCAGTCCTGCTTTGGAACGCGGAAGACCAGCGGCGTCCCGGGAAGGCTGGCCACTGCGTTGAGTGCATTCGCTTTGGTGCCGGCCGGATTGCCGAAAAAGTCGTAGCGGAGTCCCAGGTTAAGTGTCAGCCGGGAAGTAACTTTGACGTCGTCTTGCATGAAGACATCAAAGTTCTTCGCGTTACCCGAAAAGAATCCATTCCCAAGGCCTTGCAGCGTGAAGTTTGGCTTGCTGGGCAGCTGATCGTTGATCAACTGATTGAGAGACGTGTAGCCGTATTGTCCGCGCTGGTTCTGCAAGAACACCGAGGGCGAAATATACCAGTAGTATTGTCCGCCCCACTTTAAGGTATGCCGCCCATGAGTAAACGAGACCGAATCTCCGAGTGTATATTCATCGAAAGCCCGGTGTTGCGGCAGGTTGCCATTTGGCCCCAGCGTAATGGCGTTCAGGTCATCCACCGTCAAAGTCGGGAAGTTCTGCGCGATACCGCTCAGGGGAAAGAACTGCGTGAAACGAACAAAGCTGCCCTTGAAATCGTTGACCAGGTGCGACGTCGCTGTCCAGGTGTGATTTAGAATTACCCGGCGTGAATCCACTGCCGAGAAGGACGCAAACTGGGCTAGCGGAAAGCTCCCTCCAAAGCTGGGCGTCCGCGTCCGGCTCTTCAAATACCGCCCGTGCAGGCTCTGTTGGCCAACATTATAGTCGCCGTTGATGATGTAGTCTTGCTGATTCACGAAGCTAGGCGCCGCCGCTTGAATCGTTCCAACAGGTATGGCCACCGAAGTCCCCGTGGTATTCACGGTGACCGTGCAAGGCGCTGGGGGATTGCCGCAATTGGTTTGTGCCGGGGCGGTCGGGAATTGCGCCAGCAAATCCTTTACCTGCTGGTCGACTGCCATTGCGTTGAGCTGCGTCAGACCCGCCGCCGTGGGCGCCAAAGGAGCAGGTGCGCTCGGTTGCAGACCGAGATTATTAAACTCGTAAGCGCCGTAATAGAAGAGTTTGCCTTTCAAGAGCGGGCCGCCCACATCGCCGCCGACGCGATTGAAATCGTAGCGGCGCTTGTGGCCCAGCTGCCCCTCTTGATTGCTGAACGCATCGTACGCGCGATTGGTGTTGTAACCCCAGAGCCCGAAGTGCACCTGATTCGTTCCTGTCTTGGTGATCACGTTGAATTGCCCGCCGGCCCCACGACCGTATTCTGCGCTGTAGATGTTTTGATTTACGGTAAGTTCTTGGACAGCGTCCGGAATCACTTGCTGCGTGGAGGCAGTCACCGTCGGGTCGTTGTTATCCGTTCCATCGATGCTGAAGCTGTTTTCACGCCCGCGAAGACCACCGATGGACCCTCCCGTTCCGGAAGTTCCCCCAATCTGCGTCGTAGTATTCGGCAGGAAAATGGCAAGATTGAGAACCGATAGAAACGCTCCACTCTGAACAGGGATGTCTGATATCGAATTGCCCTCAAATGATCCGCTGATCTGAGAGGTCTCTGTCTGCACAAGGTTTGCGCCAGACTCGACCAACACGGTCGCTGTGGCGCTTGCTATGTCCAGATTCACCGACACCTCCGTGACCTGAGAACTAAGCACTTGGATTCCGGTTCGCAAATAGGATGCAAAACCGTTCGCTTCGACTTTTATCTTGTATGTGCCGGAAGGAAGGTTAGGAATACTGTAGGTTCCCGCCGACGAAGAGGTCGTCTTGACGGATGTCCCAGTATTTTCACTCGTCGCCGCGATTGAGGCATCAGGCACAACTTTGCTTTGTTGATCGAGAACCACTCCCCTAAGCGTCCCCGTTAAACTCTGCGCGGAACTGGGCGCCGCAGACGCCAGCTCCAAGCTGACTATCAACAAATAAAAAAAAGCGCACTTCCAAGTTTTCATCTGTATCCTCCGTCAATCACAGCTGGAACGTGCCAGCACGTACCAGTGCCGATCTCAGAAGGGACCGCTGGCTTCACGAGGCGGCGTAACCAGCTTTGCTCGCTTGCAAGAAAAAACGATCCCTTGTCTGAGCACTAAGAAAAAATAGCTAAGAGAGACAGAGGCAAGAGCGCTGCCAACATAAACTTTGATTCTGGCCCGGCGCTAATCAATGTATTTTGAAGAAGTTGCATGGGTCGTCCATTCCGGTGCTACTTGGATCTATATTCGAGGTATGCAGGTATGTGGATAAACGGAATCTAAATCCTACGAGTTCTTAAAGATTCATTGGGGCTTGGGCTATGCTACTACCTTGCTCATTTCTTTTCTTCAGGTCCCCGCCTACTACGCACTACCCACGACTCGCTCTCTTCATGTACGCTAAATGAATGCTCGATGAAAAAGATTTTCAACGAAGGGCTGACGCTGCCTTCGAGGACCTCAAGCGCCGCATGCTCGCTGCCGGCGATGAACACGGTTTTGACGTCGAAGGCGAATCCGGAAAACTCGAAGTTCTCTTCGAGGAGCCCGAGGAGGCCAAGTTCGTCATTTCGCCCAACACGCCCGTCCGCGAAATCTGGGTCTCCGCGCTTTCCACAAGTTTCAAACTTGGCTGGAACGAATCGCGCAACGCCTTCGTCCACGAAAAAACCGGCGAAGATCTGCGCGCGGTCATGAGCCGCGTCATCTCCCAGCAGCTTGGCGCCCAGGTGACCCTGTGAAATCAGCGAAAACATTTTTCTGCATCGCCATTTTCGCGCTCTGTGCCGCCCTTTCACCCTCGGGATTTTCACAAGTCCCTTCCGGCCGCGAGGTCGTCAAACCCGAAGTCTACGCCTCGCTCGAACCTGCCGCCCGCGGCAGCTCATTTCAAATCGCCGTGGTCATGAAGATCCGCCCCGGCTTCCACGTCAACGCCCGCGAAAAATCAGAAGACTACCTCATCGCCACGGATCTCAAGGCCGCCCTTCCGTCCGGCTTCAGCAGCGGCGAAGTTTCTTATCCCAAGGGCAAACTCGAAAAATTCGCCTTTTCCAAGATTCCTTTGAACGTCTACCAGGACACCGTGATTCTTCGCATGCCCGTCACAGCGCTCGCGGATGCCCCGCTCGGCGAACAGCACATTCCCCTCAAACTCCGCTACCAGGCGTGCAGCAGCGAACTCTGCTTGCCACCCGTCACGCTTACACTTGACGCGGCGCTGAAGGTCGTCGCTTCAGCCTCAGCGGCCAAGCCTGCCCACCCGGAAATCTTTGGAAAACAATAGATCACCACGTCCGTTCCTCAATTTGATCTTCGAGAATGGGCGGCAGAGTTCGCGATTTTTTTGAATGGAGACTTGCTCTAGGCTTTACCGAAACCGGCCACCGCATCGCGCAAGCGGCGCACGACACGCTGCTGCCCAAGAACAACCATGGTATCGAAGAGCGGAGGCGCCACAGCTTGGCCGACAATCGCCACACGCGTCGCGTTGATCAGCAGCCCCGCTTTGACTCCGCCTGCCTCAGCGACCCCGCGCGAGGCGCGATCGCAAGCGTCGTGATTCCATTCGGGAAGAGCTTCGAGCGCATCGGCAAGCTTCGCGAGAAGCTCTGGCACTTTCGGATCTTTCCAGAATTTTTCCTTGGCCGCTTCGTCGCGCGTGAATTCGTCGCTGAAAAACGCGCGCGACCATGAAGAAAAATCGGGCAGCAAACGGATTCGAGGCCGTAGCAGGTCCACGGTCTTCGAAAACCACGCGTGATCCCTGCCGTCCGGCCCCGGAGCGCCGCCAACCCCCCACTCCGGCGTCCACAAGCCGCTGCGCTTCAATTCATTTTCGACTTCGGGCAGCAATTCCTCGATCGGCAGTCTCTGCAAATATTGGGTATTGAACCACTCGAGTTTGGGCCGGTCGAACACGGCGTTGGTACGGCTCACGCCTTCGAGCGAGAATTTCTCGATCAAATCTTTCGTGCGCAGAAATTCTTCGTCTCCGCCCGGAGACCAGCCCAGCAGCGCCAGAAAATTGCGGAACGCTTCCGGCAGGAAACCTTCGGCGCGGTACATATTGACGTCCGTGGCGCCGTGACGTTTCGAAAGTCTGGATTTATCCGCGCCGAGAATCAGCGGCACGTGCGCGAACACAGGAGGCTCCGCGCCCAGCGCGCGGTACAGCAAAACCTGTTTCGGCGTATTCGAAATGTGATCCGCGCCGCGAATCACGTGCGTGATGCGCATGTCGATGTCGTCGACGACCACGCCCAACTGATACATGGACTGGCCGAATTCTTCCTCACCTTTTCCGGAGCGTAACAAGACAAAGTCTTCGATTTCGTCATTCGAAAATTCGCGCTCGCCGAAAACAGCGTCGAAGAATTTAGTTGTTCCGCCAAGAGGAACTTTGAAGCGGATCGCCGGCTTAACTCCCGGTGTCGAAGGCTTGCCATTGCGGCAGGAACAGCGCGTCACGCGGCGCGGCCCGCCGGCTTTCGGTTCCTCGTCTTGCGCGGGATCGGCGTAGTCTCCGCCGGCATATTTTTCCGCGGGGCAATAGCACAAGAATGCCGCTCCATTCGCCAAACATTTCATCGCCGCCGCGCGATACAATTCCGTTCTTTTCGACTGGTAAAACGGCCCCTCATCCCAATTGACGCCCAGCCACTGCAAACCATCGAGAATTCCTTGCACCAGTTCCGGCTTGTTGCGCTCCGCGTCGGTGTCTTCAACGCGAAGAATCATGGTGCCGCCTTGATGTCGCGCAAATAGCCAGTTAAATAGCGCCGTCCGTGCCCCTCCGACGTGCAAATAGCCGGTGGGGGACGGAGCGAAACGCACCCTCACGGAAGTTGTCTTGGGAACGGAGTCACTCATCGTCAGCGCGTCTTTCCACTTGAATTCAAACTCTCAGTGTAGCCAAACGCACAATTGGCGTCCAATGTGGCCCGTTCTCCACGACCGTTTCATTATTCGAGAATTGAGGTACCACGGAGAACACAAGGGGGATAACTTCCGAGAAAAAGTCCGGCGTTTCGTACCTCCCTTTGTACTGAATCGGTTACCACCACGATGCTGTCTCTTTGGCCACCAGTACGCCTGTACACTTGCTTCCTGAAAATCGCGTAATCCATAATCACTGGTACTTTGTTCTGTGTACGGGCGCGACCTTCCGGCGTCGCTGCACGACTGTCCTCGCGTGCGCATTCTAGGGTTGCGCGTGCACGGCAAAGCGCGAAAGACCTTTGCGCTTTCGTGCCTTGCTGAGTATCATCCGCGATACCGCGGAGAATCGAATGTGCTCCTGATGCATCAGAGTTTCATTTCGCTGGCGCTGCTGATCGCCACCACGTTGGTGGCGGGCTTTTTTGCGTACATCCACAGCATCAAGCGCCAGACCTATCTGCTCCTGTGGACTGCCGGCTGGGCGGTATTCGCGCTTCATTACGTGGGGCCGACTTTGGCTCCGAGTGCCGCGGGGAGCCCGCTGCAGAGCGCCTTGAATCATTGGCTCTTCGGGCTTTCCGGAGTGCTCTTTTTTCTAGGTGCGCAGCTTTATTCTCAGCAAAAGGCATGGAAGATTGCCGGCCTGATTGTTGCTGCACTCTTGGGATTTTGGGCCGCGGCCAACGCCACAAACGCTGTTTCGGTTTCGGTCCTTATTCCCGCTTCCTTGTTGTACGTTGCGGTTGCAATAGTGTTCTGGCAGGAAAGCCGCCGGCAGGAAACTCTCGCGGACCGGCTGCTCGGAGTTTCTTTCGCTTCCTGGGGAGTCCTGTGGATCGCGCTCCATATCATGAATGCAACGCCGGAACTCCAGGGCCCAGGCATGAACGTGGTTGCCGCCGCCCCGTGCGCGTTCGTCGCCATGCTTATGGTCATGGCGCTCTACGAAGAAGAAAAGCGCCGCATCGAACGCAACATGCTGGCGCTTTCGAACCTCAACCTCGCGACGTCCAGCTTTGTGGGCGGCGAGATTCAGCGCATGCTGTCGCAGGCTCTCGACCGCGTGCTGGGCGTTGTGCGGCTGCCTGCCGGAGCGCTCTTTCTGCACCACGGTGATCCGCAGGGCCCCACTTCTGTCGTGGCCGTTGGCCTGAGCGACGATTTTTGCCGCGCCGCCCAGAACGAAGGTCTGGACGATTATCTCGTCAGCCTCGTGGCACGCCTCGGCGGCCTGTTGGGATTTCGCGACCTTCGTGACGATTCCCTCTCGGCGCTCGAAAAAGAAAAGGCCATTCGCCGATTCCGCGAGTTGGCTCTCGCTCAGGGTCTTCGCAGCGTGGTGGCGATCAGCCTGCAAGCCAAAGAGCAGGCCTTCGGCGTGTTGCTTCTCGGGACTCCAGACAGCCGGCGCTTCACGCCGGCGGAGCTTCGGCTCCTGCTGGCTCTCGGCCATCAGATCGGTATGGCCGTCGAGAACAGCTATTTGATTCAGCAGACTTCGCGGCGGTCCGAAGAGCTTCACGTATTGAACGAAATCGGCCGTGCGCTCAGCTCGACCCTGAACAAGGAAGACCTGACGAGGAAAGTGTGGGAAGAGCTGCGGCGTCTCTTCGATGTGGAAAACTTCTACATCGCGGAGATGGATCCGCTGCGTGACGAAATTCAATTCGATCTCGAGATCGTCGATGGCGCGCGGCTGCCAAAGCGCGCGCGCCCCGCAGGCAATCACATCACCGAGTACATCATTCGAACGCGGCAGCCGGTGCTCATCCGCGACAATTACGTGGGCGAGATGAAAAAACTGGGCGTTGAGCCGCTGCGCACAAAGGGATGCTTCTGCGGCGTACCCCTCGTGGCCTACGATCACGCCATCGGCGCCATGGCCGTGTACTCCGACCATGAGCGTGTGTTTGACGAAGGCCACCTGGAACTTCTGCGCGTCCTGGCAAGCGAAGCTAGTATCGCCATTGAAAACGCCAGGCTGTTCAACGAAGAGCGCACCAAGGCGCGGCACCTCTCGCTGCTCAATACCATTTCGCGGAATGCCATCGCCACTCTTAACCCGGACGAAATGCTCGCCAAAATCACCGAACAACTCGAGGCCGGCCTGACCTACGACCACATTGGCATCGGCGTGCTGGACTACGCGACGCGCGAAGTCGTGATCCAAGCGGAAGCCGGAGCGCGCCGTGGAACCCTGGGCCAGCGCATTTCCCTGGGTGCGGGCCTGATTGGCCACGTGGCCCGCAATGGACACTTGGCGGTTTACCGTCCCGCCTCTCCGGCCGACGAGGCCATGAGGCCGCTGTTGCCCGATTCCGTGACCGCCATCGCCTTGCCCGTTTTTTATGCCGAGCAGCTTCACGGCATTCTCTATATCGAGTCATCCGTACCGGTAGAGTTTTCCGAGGAAGAAGTTCTGCTGCTGCGCACGCTCGCCGACCTGATCGCCGGCGCGCTGCACAACGCGCTTTCTTTCCAGAAGGCGCAGGAACAGGCGATCACGGACGGGCTTACCGGCGTGAAAACGCATCGGTTTTTCATGGAAGCGTTGTCCGCGGAATGGAAGCGTTCCACTCGCGCCGGCCGCGCGTTTGCTCTCGTGCTCATGGACCTCGACCGCTTCAAATTCGTGAACGATTTCTATGGCCACCTCGAAGGCGACCTCGTTTTGCAGCGGGTCGGGCAGATCCTGGAAACCAATTGTCGGCGCTCCGATGTCGTTGCCCGTTACGGCGGAGACGAGTTCGTCATTCTGATGCCGGAAACCAGTATGGAACATGCCCGGCAGCTGGCCAGCAAGCTTCGCGGCTGGGTATCCGCCGATCCGCTGTTGCGCGAGAAAAACATCAGCGCCAGCTTCGGCAT
>Ga0137418_10000098_pt1 | contig 62141 bp, 63 predicted proteins | sample CZODoug3_1_2_16f_FD_122242 | JGI IMG/M metagenome (GOLD analysis project Ga0137418, IMG submission 122242) | Vadose zone soil fungal communities from Angelo Coast Range Reserve, California, USA - CZODoug3_1_2_16fungal (Hybrid Assembly) | ecosystem: Environmental > Terrestrial > Soil > Vadose...
CAAAGGAGACCCTTAATGGCTTACGTGATTGCCGAGCCGTGCATCGGCACAAAAGACACCGCTTGTGTGGATGTCTGTCCAGTGGACTGTATCCATCCGCGCAAGGATGAGCCGGCTTTCGAATCTGAGACGCAGCTCTACATCCATCCCACCGAATGCATCGATTGCGGAGCCTGCGTGCCTGTTTGTCCGGTGACTGCTATTTTCGCGCTCGAAGATCTCCCTGAAAAGTGGAATAGCTTCACCCCGATCAACGCTGACTGGTATGCAAAGCAAGGGAAGTAGCTCCCTCTTCTAGGACGTACCCAGTTTGTTTTGGTTTTCCGCGGCACGCTTCGGCGTGCCGCTTTTTTTCGTGCTGTCCCTGCTCATTCGAATCTTTATCCGAGCATTTGGTTTACGCCCCGCCCTGATCCATGCCCTGCGCCATTTTTCGTCATGCCAACTCTTTCTTGCCGGAAATCATCTACCATCCTGTGCGTGGCTTGTGGAGGTCTTTAGTGAAGCTCGGAAACTTGCGCCTGACATTAACCATCTGTTTTTTCAGCCTCGCCGTTTTTCCGACCGCCTCAGCCCAAGCTCCCGCTGCTCATAAACCCCAGCCGCAACGGCATCCCTCCACGCTGGAAGGGCATTGGAGCGGCTCGCTGCAAGCGGGCGAGGCAGTGTTGCATCTCGTTCTGCACGTATCCAAGTCCGCGGACGGCTCCTTGCATGCCACTATCGACAGTCTGGATCAAGGCGTCTACGGCATTGAAGTGACCGCTCTCACGCTGAAGGATTCCACGCTCCATTTTAATGTGGCCTCCGCGGGAGCCTCCTATGAAGGAAAGTTCTCTGCCGTTCATGCCAGCATCGAAGGCGACTGGATCCAGGGCAGCGCCAGCCTGCCCCTGGTCTTTCATCGGCAGGCCGCCGGATTCGGCGCGAAGAAGCCATCCGCTGCCATCGCTGTCGCCGAAGGAGTCTGGCAAGGCGCGCTGGAAGGCAACGGCATGCGGCTCCGTCTGCAATTGCACGTCTCGCATGACGATCAGAAGCATCTCGTCGCCGCCCTCGATAGTCCTGACCAAGGCGTGAGTGGTCTGCCCGCAATCAACGTTAACCAGAAGGACGCCGCCTTTCATTTTGAAATTCCCGTGGTGAGCGGCGTTTATGACGGCACGCTCAACGCGGCAAAGACCCTCATCAACGGCAGCTGGACGCAAAATGGCGCCGAGCAGAAGCTGGATTTTCAACGCTCGGACCAGCTTCTCGACTTGGTCCGTCCGCAAAACCCAACGAAACCGTATCCGTACAAGGAAGAAGAGATCGCCTTTCCGAACGCAGGCGCGAAGATCTCGCTCGCAGCCACGCTCACGCTTCCTCCCGGCCAGGGCCCGTTTTCCGCCTCCATTCTCCTCAGTGATTCCGGGCCGAACGACCGGGATGAGTCCATCGCCGGACATCGCCCTTTCCTCGTCTTGGCGGACCACCTCACGCGAAAAGGCGTCGCCGTTCTTCGCTTCGATAAACGTGGCATCGGGAAGTCCACCGGCGATTACGCGAGCGCCACGACAGAGGATTTTGCCTCCGACGCCCAAGGGGCCCTCGCCTATCTGAAAACCCGCAAGGAAATTGACGCCAAGAAAATCGGCCTCATCGGCCACTCTGAAGGTGGCCTGATTGCGCCGCTGCTTGCCGCGCATTCCAGCGACGTTGCCTGGATCGTCCTTCTCGCGGGGCCCAGCCTGAAGGGCGAGGACACTCTCTTGCTCCAGTCCGAGCTGATCCTGAAGACCGCCGGCGTGAACGACGGCGAAGTCGCCAGGACCCTCGCGTTTAACAAAACAACATACGCCCTTGTTCGGGAGGAAAAAGATCCCACAGTGCTTGAAGCCAAACTGAATGAACTTGTGCGAAACACGACCACCGGCGCGGCGCTCCCGCCCGCCGCCGTTCAGTCTCAAGTTCGCATGATGGTTTCACCGTGGTTCCGGTTCTACCTCGACTATGACCCTCTTCCCGCGTTGCAAAAGATCGCATGCCCGGTCCTGGCCCTCAATGGTGAGAAGGACCTCCAAGTCTCGTCGAAGGAAAATCTCGCCAAAATCCAGAAAGCGTTGCAGGACGGCGGCAACAAAGATTTTCAGACCACCGAATTGCCCGGTTTGAACCATCTTTTCCAGCACGGCCCAACGGGCTCTCCCACCGAATACGGCGGCATTGAGGAGACCATGGCCCCGTTGGCTCTGAACGCCGTCTCCGATTGGGTCCTGAAGCACACCGCGCCCTGATCGAGCCGCCCCGTGATCACACTACAACCGATCCCGCGCCCATCGAGGTGCGCGATTCGCGCGATCCTCATCCCGCGGGAATTCATAAATTTGCGCGGCAGGTTATGATGTTAGAGAGAAAAAACTGTCCCCATGGCCCAGAAATTTCATCTCACTTTGCTCATTCACGCGCATCAGCCCTGTGGCAATTTCGAGCATGTCCTCGAAAAGGCCTACGATTCATCCTATCTTCCTTTCATCGAGCACCTTGAAAAGCATCCCAAGGTTCATCTCGGCCTCCACTATTCCGGGCCGCTTCTTACCTGGATTGAGAAGCATCGGCCTGAGTATTTTGCTCGCCTGAAAGAGTTGGTCCAGGCTGGCCAGGTGGAACTCGTTGGTGGCGGCTTCTACGAACCGATCCTGGTTTCCATTCCTCCCGAAGATCAATACGAACAGATTACGCGCCTCGGCGCCTATCTCGAGAAGCACTTCGGCCGGCTGCCGTCCGGCGCGTGGCTCGCCGAGCGTGTTTGGGAGCCCCAGCTTCCCACCGCTCTTGGCGCCGCAAACGTTGCCTACACGCTCGTTGACGACATGCATTTCCTTGCTGCTGGCTTCGAGCCCGAAGAACTCTTCGGTGCTTACCTCGCCGAAGACCGTGGCAAGACTGTATCGCTCTACCCGGGACAGAAGGCTCTCCGCTATCTCATTCCTTTTGGCAAAGTCGAGGACGTCATCGCCTATCTGCGCGATGCCGCCAGTGTCCACCCGGACGGCGTCGCTGCCATGGGCGACGACATGGAAAAGTTTGGCGTCTGGCCCGGAACGCATGACCACTGTTACAAAGACGGGTGGCTCTCCGATTTTTTTACCGCGCTCGAGGAAAACTCTGATTGGCTGACGGTCTCTACACCCGGCGGCTATCTGGAAACTCACGCGCCTCTCGGCCGTGCCGACCTGCCCACTGCTTCCTATACCGAGATGATGGAGTGGGCGCTCCCCACGCGCGTTCGCCAGCGCTATCACGAAGTCTTGAAGGAATTCAGCCCGCGTCCGGAAGTCCTCTGCTTCCTTCGTGGCGGTTCCTGGCGCGGTTTTTTTCGCAAATATCCCGAATCCAATTTGTTGCACAAGAAAATGCTGCGCGTTTCCGCCCGCATCGCCTCCGCGCCCGTGCGCCACGATGGCTCAAAGACCAACGATGAATTGCTGCAGGCACGCGACCTGCTCCTGCGCGCCCAGTGCAACGATGCCTATTGGCACGGTATTTTTGGCGGAATCTATGCCCCGCATCTTCGCACCGATCCCTGGCGCAATCTCATTCGCGCCGAGGCCATCGCCGACCGGCAGATTCCCGGCGCGCTCGTCCCGCGTGTCGAACTTCTGGACTACGACGCCGACGGCACGAACGAGTTGCTCTTTACCTCTCTCGAAGCTCAGGTGCTCTTGAAGCCCGGTGACGGCGGCACTATCGCCGCGCTAGATTTCCGTCCTGCGGCTGCCACGCTCGTCAATTCCATCCTCCGCCGTCCCGAGGCCTATCACACCCGCTTGCGCGAAGCTGCCGGAAAGCCCGCCACCGGCGCTGTCGCCTCCATTCACGAACAGACCCGCGTGAAAGAGCCCGGCCTCGAGCGCTTTCTTCGCTACGATCGCTGGCCGCGCCACGCCTTCCGCGTCCTGATTTTCGATCCAGCTCGCACGCATGCGGACTACGAAGCTCTCGAATTGCGCGAAGATCCCGGATTTGCCGGCGGCGCTTTCACCGTCAAGAGTTCTGCGCCTCACGAAGCCGAGCTCTTCCGTTCGGATTCTTTGACGCCTCTGGAAAAGAGTGAGTCTGTCACTCCCAAACTGCTGCTCCTCAAGCAGTATTCTTTCAGCCCCGCCCTGAACGCCTTTGAAGCCGCCTGCGAAATCACGTTGAAGTTCAAGGAAGTTCTCGAGAAGCCATTAGCCGTCGGCATCGAATCGGTCATCAATCTCCTCGCGCCCACCGAGCCCGACCGCTTTTTCGAAACGCCCCTCGGCAAAAAGAATCTTCGCTTCAGCGGCTCCATGCCCGGCCCCATCCTGCGCATGGAAGACGGGTGGCAGCGCGTCCGCGTCTCGTTGCACGCGCCGCTTGTCGAGGAATTCTGGGTTTCCCCCATCGAGACCGTTTCCGAATCCGAGGAAGGCTTCGAGCGCGTCTACCAGGGCTCCCAGATCCTCGCCGTCTGGCATCCTCCGCTCACCACGCAGAAAACCTGGTCCACTCGCCTCGTCTGGCGTATCGAAGCCTTCTGATTTACTGTGCGCTTGAGAAAATCTGCGAGGGCGCGAATTCTTGTGGCAGACGCGGGAATTCTCTTACAATCAGGTTGCGTGGGCTTCCGGACCGGATGCGCCCAACGCCATCTCACTCGGGGAAGGTCATGCTGAAATATTCAACCGCTTTGATTATGTCCGGCGCCATGGCGCTAGGTGCGGTATACGCGCCTGCCACGGCCGCCGACGCGCACTTCGGTCCGCCGAACCCGTTTTATGCGCCGAGCACGCTGCCGTTCCATGCTCCTCCTTTCGACAAGATCAAGGATGAGGATTATCAGCCGGCCATCGAGGCGGGCATGGCCGAAGAGCTTTCTGAGACACAGGCGATTGCCGATAATCCGGCGCCGCCGACCTTCGAGAATGTGCTTGTTGCTATGGAGAAGTCCGGGCGGCTACTTCGCCGAGCGACAGCCGCTTTCTTCGGGGTCGCCCAGGCGAATACCAATCCCGTGTTACAGAAAGTGCGGACCGTGGAGGCCCCGAAGCTGGCGGCGCACCAGGATGCCATCTACCTCAACGCAAAGCTTTTTGCTCGCGTGGCGGCTGTCTACAAACAGCGCGAGTCGCTCAAACTCGATCCGGAATCGCTTCGGTTCCTCAATGTCACTTACGATAGGTTCATCCGCTCTGGCGCAAACCTCTCCGACGCCGACAAAACCGAGTTGAAGAAGTTGAACGAGGAAATCTCGACACTCTCGACCGCCTTTTCGACAAAACTCCTGGCCGCTACGAAGGACGGGGCTTACGTGACCGCGGACAAGAGTGCGCTTGCCGGAATGACCGAGGCGCAGATTTCCGCAGCCGCACAGGCTGCGCAGAGCCGCAAGCAGGAAGGCTATGCGCTTCCGCTACAGAACACCACGCAGCAGCCGGATCTCGCTTCTCTCACTGTCCGGGCGACCAGGGAAGCCCTCTTTGAGAAATCCTGGAACCGCGCCGAGCGAAGCGATGCCAACGATACACGCGACGACATTGCGCGCCTGGCACAGCTCCGTGCGCGCCGAGCACAGCTTCTAGGCTATCCCAACCACGCCGCTTGGAAGCTGGGAGACCAGATGGCGAAAACACCTGAGGCTGCCTTGAAGTTCATGGACGCGCTTGTGCCGGGCGCCACCGCCAAAGCAGCTAACGAGGGAAAAGATATCCAGGATGTCATTGACGCTCAGAAGGGCGGTTTCACTCTCCAACCTTGGGACTGGGACTTCTACTCCGAACAGGTGCGCAAAGCGAAGTACGATCTTGACGAGGCCGAGGTCAAGCCCTACTTCGAACTGAACAATGTGCTTGAAAACGGCGTCTTCTATGCGGCCAATCAGCTTTATGGAATCACATTCAAGGAACGAAAGGACATCCCGGTCTACCAGCCGGACGTCCGTGTCTTCGAAGTCTCAGAGGCCGACGGCAAGCCGCTGGCTCTTTTCTATTGCGACTACTTCAAGCGCGACAACAAGAACGGTGGCGCCTGGATGGGCCTCTTCGTGGATCAGTCAAGGCTTCTGGGCACTCTGCCGGTGGTCTTCAACGTCGCGAACCTTCCGAAGCCCGCCCCAGGAGAGCCGGCGCTCATCAGCTTTACTGATGTCACCACGATGTTCCACGAGTTTGGCCATGCTCTGCATGGCATGTTCGCGAACACCATGTATCCGAGCCTGTCGGGGGCCGCAGTCCCGCGAGACTTCGTCGAGTTTCCTTCACAATTCAACGAGCACTGGGCTCTCTATCCCGCTGTCTTCACGCATTATGCCAAGCATTACAAAACGGGCGCGCCCATGCCCGCCGATCTGGTAGCCAAGATCAAGAAAGCCGCAACCTTCAACCAGGGATACAAGCTCACAGAGTTGGTCGCGGCTGCCGAGCTCGACATGCAATGGCACACACTCCCGGCCAGCGCACCCGTCCAGCAGCCGGATGCATTCGAGAAACAGGCGCTCGAGAAAACTCACGTGCTGCTCAGCGCCGTGCCGCCCCGCTACCGCTCCAGCTATTTCAGTCACATTTGGGGCAGCGGCTATTCTGCCGGCTACTACGCCTATCTGTGGTCGGAGATGCTCGATGACGACGCGTACCAATGGTTTGAAGAGCACGGCGGTCTGACGCGCGCCAATGGCGACAGGTTCCGGCAGATGGTATTGTCGCGCGGCAACACGGAGGGCCTGGCAAAGATGTATGCCGCCTGGCGCGGCAAAGACCCGAGCGTCGAGCCCATGATGAAGTACCGCGGGTTGCGCGAGTCCGCGCACTAAAACGTCGACCCCCACGAGGCCCGCTAAGCAGCCATGCATTGCACGCCGTGTCTGTTCCCACGGGAATGCTTCGCTCGGTGGGATCACTTCTCAACTCCCAATTAACGAGGAAATCGGGAACTGGCCCGCAGACCGCAAATTCCTCTTGACTCTCCATAGTTCTTTAGCTACGATACTCGACAGGTATAAGTACGGAACCTCTTCCATGCGGCAGCTTCTCTGCCGCTTTTTTGTTTTCGGCCTAACATAGCTCCGGCCTAGCGGCACAGACTTCAGTCTGTGATCTTCGGCGTATGCGGCCGATCTGCAAGATGCTATCCCAAAAGGCTAAAGAGGCCGGGGGAAGCGACCCCATAGTGGTCCGCGTCCCGGAGGCTGCCGACACTACTTTGTTCTTGTAGGGACTGGATTTGCCAGCCTGCGGGGTCCCGCATACAGGCCGGAAGAGGCCTATTTTGTACAACTTTGGTGCAATGTAAGCCCCTTTAAAATCAACACTTATATGGGAATGCCCGCAAGTGTTGATTCTAAACCACTTGCATAGATTCTAAGTCCTTTAGATGCAACACTTACGAGAAACACGGGAGGAGGGGCCAGTCGTGCTTACCACGTCCAAGGCTGTCCTAAGTGGTGAGCGTGAGCCGGCCGGACCAGTCCGCTACGCCGCAATCAGCAGGTTTTGCGCAAACGGCCACTCGATGTCGATCCACTGCCCGTCGCAGCGGAATCCCGTGCGCGCCGACATCTCCGGAATCTCTTCAGCGTGGTATTTATGCGAGCTTTCCGTCCAAATCGTTTCGTCTTCGTCCAGCATGACCCGCAGGCTGGCGGCCGGAACGTGTACGGTTTGCCGCCGCGTCGAGCGCAAATGCATCTCGATGCGCCGCTCCGCGTAATTCCATCGCGCCTCGTGCCGGAAGCAACTCAAATCAAAGTCCGCGCCAAGTTCCCGATTGATACGCGCCAGCAAATTCAGGTTGAACGCTGCGGTCACGCCCGCGGGATCGTCGTAAGCCAGCAATTGCAACTCGACGCTTTTCTCCAGGTCCGTGCCGAGCACCAACGCGTCTCCCGGCTGGAGAATCGCCCGCATTTCCCGCAAGAACGCTTCTCCCGCATCGCGATCGAAATTGCCAATCGTGCTTCCCAGGAACAACACCAGGAGATTGTCGCGTTCTTCGCGCCCTTCCGCGACGGCTCGCAGCCCTTCCAGGTACGGCTGCTCGTACCCGACGATGCTGACCATATCGATCTGCCCAAGTTCTTTCGCCAACGCTGCCAGCGCCGAAGGTGAAATTTCAATCGGGTAGTAATACGTTTTCTGCCGCCGCGACAGCGCTTCCAGAATCCAGCGCGTCTTTTTTCCCGAGCCGCTGCCTAGTTCCGCCACCTGAATCGGCAAGGGCAGCCTGCCCACGATTTCACGCGCATGCTTTTCCAGCAGTCGCGCGTCCGCGCGCGTAAGCCCGTACTCCGGCAACACGCATATCGTTTCAAACAGCGCCGAGCCCACTTCGTCGTACAAATATTTTGACGGCAGTTCTCTCTGTCCTGGTTTCGTGAGACTCTCGCGCACGTCCGCTGCAAATGCAGACACATGCCGGTGCGATAGTGCAGGCGTCGCCATGGGGTCTCCCGGGCTTAGGCTTGATTAGTCCTCGACGCAACGGAACGTTGCGTAGACGTACGGGTAATGCGGCTGAAACCAGTTTCGGAACGATCGTCGCAGCATGCAAGCAGCGGTCCGCGGCGAGCCGCCCTTCATCACATAGTGCTTGCCGTCGAAGAAATTCGCGGAGTAGCCCGGATAGAAGGGCATCGAAGTGAATCCCGGAAAAGACGCGAACTCTGTCCGCGTCCACTCCCATCCGTTCCCCACCAGGTCATGCACACCGAAAGCGCTCGCGCCCGCTGGATGCGAGCCGACCGGCGAAGGATCCCACAATCTAAAATCGAAATTTCCCTTAGTCGCGCCGGGCCCCTCCTCGCCCCACGGATAGCTGCGCTCCCGTGTGCCGTCCGGCGTTCCATAAGCAGCGCGATGAAACTGCGCCTCGGTCGGCAATTTGCGTCCCAGCCATTTTGCATATGCCGTGGCCTCGGCATGGCTCACATAAACCGGCCACTCTTGCGGTAATCGAATCTCGCCGAACATCGTGCGATAAATCCAGAGGTTGCCTTCGCGCCTCCAGAACATCGGATGCTCGATGCCTTCTTTCGATTTCCAGTTCCAGGCTTCCTCGCTCCAGAGCGAGCGGTTTTCGTAGCCCCCCGCCTGGATAAAGCGCAGAAAGTCATGATTCGTTACGTTGTACTTCTCAATGGCGAATTCTTTCACCTCTACTTCATGGGCCTCAAATTCGTTGTCCCATCCGAATTCATCGTCGTGAATGCGCTGCAGTCCCAGCGTTGCGGCTCCGGCGGGAATTTCCACCAGATGCGACTTCAGTCTATGCGCCTTCCATGCCGCTTTTTCCGGCACGGGAATCTTTCGGCCGCTCGGCAAGCGGTGCAGCATGTACGCGAGCGTTTCCGCATGCATCAGCCGGTGTTCAATCGCCACTTCGAGCATCGTGATCAGCTGCGGATGCCCTTCCTCCGGCCGCTCCAGGGCATGCTCGATCGCGCGATCCAGCTCTTCGCGCAGACGTCGGTTGTAGCGCTCGACCTCTTCGCGCGACGGCCAATCCTCCGGCGTGTCCGAGGGCAATCCTCCGTTCACCGGGTCAATGCCAAACGCAAACAGGTGATCGAACGTCCGCTGGAACGACCGCAACCCGAACGCGCGTTGCGCCAGCAAATTCCAATCGAACGCTTCAACGTGCCCCACGTAGAAAATAATGCGGTGTCTTTCGGGAATCGGCCGGTCGTACATCGCCTCTTCGCGAACCACGCGAAATACTTCGTCGGTGCGCGCGCGTGCGTTGATCAGCCTGCTATGAAGGTCGTGACGGATGCGGACAGCTGTGGCGAGTGCTCCCATGGCGTTTTCCCCTTCCCTTGGATGCACATTCCACGCGAAGGATGCGCCAAATTTCAGCGCCGAGGGTCCAGGTAGACTAAAATAGTCCCTCCGGGGATTGTTGCTGTCAACCGAAATGAATACGAAACTAGTACTTTCTGCGAAAAAAAACATCGAGTTTCGCGATGTCTCGTTTCACATAAACGATATTCTTAGCCGCTTGGTCCTTTCCGGCATCACCTTGGAAATCCCTCAGGGTGAAACCCTTGTCCTCCTCGGCCGCAGCGGCAGTGGCAAGACGACTCTCCTCAAGTTGATCAATGGAATGTTACTGCCCACAAAAGGGGAAATCCTCGTCCAAGGCGCCTCGACCCGCGATTGGGACCCCATCCGCCTCCGCCGTGGCATCGGCTACGTCATTCAGGACGCCGGTCTCTTCCCGCACTTCACGGTCGCGGAAAACGTCGCCCTGGTTCCAACTTTGGAAAATTGGGACGCCTCCCGCACCGCCGCACGCGTCGGGGAGCTTCTCACGCTGGTGGGCCTTGATCCGTCTGAATTTGCCGACCGCCATCCCCGCCAACTCTCTGGCGGACAGCGTCAACGCGTCGGCGTTGCTCGCGCCCTTGCGGCCGATCCACCGATTCTCCTGATGGACGAACCATTCGGCGCGCTCGATCCCGTCACCCGCGCGGAACTCCAGCGTGAATTCGCGGCGCTCGCCCGCCGCCTTGGCAAAACCATCGTCTTCGTCACGCACGATCTGCGCGAAGCCCTGCTTCTCGCATCGCGCATCGTGCTGCTCGAAAGCGGCCGCATCGTTGCCAGCGCTTCTCCGCAGGAATTTCTTCACCTCGACCACGCCGAAGTCCACGCTTTCGCCGCTTCCCTGGACATGACTCCCGGAGCTTCCGCATGAACCTCCAGAGCGGCGCTTGGACATTTTTTGTGGAACATCGCGACGAAATTTTCGGCGCCACGCTCGATCACCTTACGCTCGTCGTCATCGCCATGATCATTGCCATTCTTATCGGGGTCCCGCTCGGGATGGTCATCGTGCAGCGGCCGGCTTTGCGTGCCATGGCGCTGGGCATAGCCAGCATCTTCCAAACTATTCCGAGTCTCGCCCTTTTTGGTTTTCTAATTCCTATTCCATTTATCGGCGGCATCGGCAAACGCACCGCCATCGTCGCTCTTGTTCTCTACGCGCTGCTTCCGATTCTTCGGAACACTTACGTTGGCCTTACTGGGATTGATCCGGCGGTCCTCGAGGCCGCCGAAGCCATGGGCATGACGCGCGCGCAGATTCTTTTTCGCGTGCGCTTCCCGCTTGCTCTCGCCGTCATCCTTGCGGGCATTCGGACGGCCACGATCATTACCATTGGCGTCGCTACCATCGCCGCCGCCATTGGCGCCGGCGGGCTCGGCACGTTTATTTTCCGCGGCGTCGCCCTGGTCAGCGACTCTCTCATCCTCGCCGGTGCCATTCCTGCAGCTCTGCTCGCCCTCCTCGCAGATTTTTTGCTAGGACTGGTCGAGCGTAAATTGAGAGTCTCTTGACGATGCGCCGCTCACTTTTCGGTTTTCTCTGCTTCCTTAATTTTCTTTATTTCGTTACTGCCTGCTCGAAACCTCCGCAAACCAAAATCACTATCGGCTCAAAATTTTTCACCGAGCAAGTCGTGCTTGCAGAACTACTCGCTCAGCACATTGAAGCGCGCACCAGCATTCCGGTCGTTCGCAAGACCAACCTCGGCGGCACGCTCCTCGTCCACAAGGCTCTCCTCGCCGGCGAGCTCGACCTCTACGTCGAATACACAGGCACGGCCTTGACCACGGTTCTCAACGAATCGCCACAAGGGGATTCGAATGCCGTCTACAACCGCGTCAAGCAGCTCTACGCCGATCGCTTCCATCTGGAGGTCACCGAGCCGCTTGGCTTCGAAAATACTTTCGCGATGGTTATTCGCGGCGACGACGCGCAAAAACTCCATCTGCAAAAAATTTCCGACATCGCGCCTATCGCTCCCAAATGGCGAGCCGGCGTCGGCTACGAATTCCTTGAGCGTCCCGACGGCTTCCACGGTCTCACCAAAAACTACGCGCTCCATTTCACCGAATCTCCCAAAGTTATGGACCTCGGGCTCATCTACCGCGCGCTCGTGGATCACCAGGTAGACATCGTCGCAGGCAATTCAACCGACGGGCTCATCGACTCGCTCGGCCTCGTCGTCCTAACCGACGACCGCCACTATTTTCCGCCTTACGACGCTGTGCCCATCGTCCGCCAATCCACGCTTGCGCAATTCCCCCAACTCCGCGCCACGCTGGCCGATCTCGCCGCCAAACTCTCCGCCACCGACATCCGGCGCCTCAACTACGCCGTCGACGCCCAGCACCAGGACGCCGCCGCCGTCGTTCGACAGTTCCGTTCTTCCAAAGGTTTGTGAGCGGCCCGCTCGCGCGAGTTGACGCTGCGCCGATTCCTAAGCAACATCCTTGCGGAAGAATCCACGGGCGCGCGGCCCCAGGGAAGGAGCCAGCATGACGGATTTTCCCCAATTCGATCTCACCGGACAGGTTTCCCTGGTGACTGGCGCGGCGCGCGGGCTGGGCCGGGCGATTTCTCTGGCGTTGGCTCACGCTGGTTCGGATGTCGCCTTGGGTTTGCGCGATGTCGCTTCCGCCGGTGACCTGGTGCGCGAGATTCAAAGCATGGGCCGCAAGGCCTTGCCCTTGCAAATGGATGTTACGGATCTCGCTCAAATCTCATTGGCCATCCAGAAAACTTCCGAGCATTTTGGCAGGCTCGATGTGCTCGTCAACAATGCCGGTGGCGGAATCACTGGTTTCGCGCTCGACGTCAGCGAACGGGACTTCGATCTCACCCTCGAGCTGAATTTGAAGGGAACCTTCTTTGCCAGTCAGGCGGCTGCAAAACTCATGATGCGCCAAAAAGGCGGACGCATCATCAATATGAGTTCGCAAGCTGGCTTCGCGGCCTTGCCCACCGAGTCGGTATACTGCGCCAGTAAAGCCGCTGTCTCTCACCTAACGAAATGTCTCGCCGTGGAGTGGGGCCCGCACAACATCACGGTGAACGCTGTCGCGCCCACATTCATTGCAACTCCAGGCACGGACGAGGCCCTTGCCGACCCCGCCTTCCGCGCCGACGTGATTGAACGCATCGCTGCTTTGCACCGCATCGGCGTGCCCATGGATGTTGCTGGCGCGGTCGTCTTCCTGGCTTCGCCCGCGGCCTCTCTCATCACCGGCCACACCATTCTGATCGACGGTGGCTGGACCGCTCGCTAGCCCAGCTCCACTGAGTCCCCGCACCCTCGCTTTCAGCATCCGGCTCGGCAACATCTCTTCGGCAAACAGTGATTGCGCTTCCGCCGCACACTCCTCTCACGTTACCTATTCCCTCTATCCTTCGTCACCGCTCAACTTGGCGAGCCATTTTTCGAGAACGGCCTGCTGACTAGCCGGGACGCTCGTGAACATAACGCCCATTCCCATGTTGGGGAAGACAAATACCACTTTGCCGCGTGCTGTGAATGTGGTTTCTGAGTGAGAGATTCTGACGGCAATTTCTGTTCCTTCTGGCGAAGGATTTAGCATGTCCAGGAAGCATCCCCCGAGACTCAGGTCGCTGGTCTTGGCGCTAAGCATTGTTTCGCTGGCGATTTCCGTGACCTGGGCGTCTGCGATGATGGGATACCGCGGAGCACGACGACGCTCAGATCCCATTCCTTACCGCCTTCTTTGCGACTGAGAACTAGGATGGTACTTGTAACACGAAGCTTAACCCAGGTCCCCAAGTATTCCAATCGGTTTACGCGAGCGCCCGGAGCTGCCTTCAAAGACTTCCCAGTAACAATGACCTATTGAGGTCGCCTCAACCACGCCGTGGACACCCAGCACCAGGACGCCGCCGCCGTCGTCCGCACCTTCCGCGCAACGAAGGGACTGTGAGTCTTCCGAGAGGAATCCAGATCCAGAGAGAAGTAACAACAGAAAGTAATAAAATGCAGGTCGCCCTGGCCGTAGTGGCGTTTTAACTTTGGTCAGGGGCAGTGGTTGCGACTCTTTACCGTTTGCTTTGGAGGAGTTCGCAGTTTTCGACGCACTTCACGAATTGCATGGCAATTTCGGCTTTCTTGTGGGGGACGTTCCCCGTGGCTTCCGGGGCGACGATTAGCGACTGAGGGCCATCGGCCAGATTAAAGGTGCACTGGAACTCCAAAGACTGGACGCCGCGCTGCTGGCAGGGATTCTTCTCCAGGGCGGGCTCGAACATCTCCGGCTTGGAATGTAACTGGTTGGCGACATCCGACGGCAGCATCGCCACCACCATCGGCACAGGGGACTTGATCTTGATGCTGACCTGAGCGCCGTCATGGTCAGGCGTGAACCCGCCGTACACTTTCAGGAAGGACGTCAGCTGATACTTCTCTTTGACTTGCCAGGTCCAGCGAAACTCCGGCTGGACGCAGTTTTCCACGCACAGCCAGCGGAAGTACTGGATGTGTACGTCGTTGGGCGCTCTGAACTGCCGCTTGGCCGATTCCCGCTCCGCCAATACTTCCGTGATTCCCGTGATTCCCGCGCCCACTGCGCGCTCGACCCTATTACTCGGGTCCAGGACCGCGCCGAGCCCGGCAAACACCGCGTGATCGGGACTATAGCGCTCGTCGCGAATGATAAGCGTCATCGACACAGGCGGGACGAAACAAGAATATCGGGTCTCCACGACATGCTCTCTGGTGCACAACTGTTGCAGGTTGTTCAGGCCTTCGGGATGCTGCACCGCCGCGTTCCACTCTTCGGAGTGCGCCAGAAAGATCGTGACCGGTCGCTCCGATTTGATATCCACTTGCATGTTGCCGCCGTCTCCGCTGGCGTGGTACGTCTGCCCGGCGTGATAGTTAGCAGGGTCCAACCGCACATCCTCTTGATTGCCGGGCTGCCAGTTGAAAACTCGCTCTGGCTGCTGGCCAAATGAGGGCGTGGACAGCGCGCACATCAGTAAGAATGCGAAAAGCAACGGCATTTTGGTGTTTCTCATGGTAATTCCATTGGAAACCCAAGGCTCTTCACCCGCAAGGGTTGTGCGTGAAGGTGTTGTCTGAAAGTATCCTGACCTATGGGACAGGATGTTGTTCCGGCCGGACCGGGAGACCTGATCTTTTTCGCTCGTTCCGCTGCGACACGCTAGCGGCGCACGCTCACCATCGCAGGATCGGCTTCATAGCCTTCATCCCGCACGGTTTTCTGCGCTTCTGCGGCGACTGCCTTTTCGTCCGCATTCTTCGGCAAATTGCAATAGCGCCGAATCACTTCTTCTCCGTTCACAATACGAACCAGCCACTTGCCCTTGCCTGCGTCCCAGGAAACTTCCACTTGATCGGCACGCATATCTGCCTCCTACTGCGCTTCAGAGCCCGGCTCCCCATGCGCCGCACGTTCCGTAGTCTCTCGCGGCCCATCCTCCGCGCTCCGAGCCTCCCGCTTCTTTTGCGCACCCTTCTTATACCACTCGCCCAGCCATTGTTGTACAACCACCCTGCCGTTCGGTCGGTTTCGCTGGGTGTTCAATATTGAACAGACGCAGCCTGGGACGGAGTCATAGCTTATAGATGGATAGTGTGAAAAGGGAGAGTGTGCCCGCGACGTGAGTCGTTGGAGGCCTCCGAGGGCTCCGTTGCGGGCACACTATTTCACACCGTACGCTGGTTCTTCGCGCCGCGCAAAATCTCTGCTAGAATCCTTCCGATGAAAAGACGCACCCTGCTTCAATCGCTTCCCGCGGCAGCGTTGCTCCCAACCGCGGACTGGCTGGCCTCGGGACAAGGCAAGACGGGCTCCGCGCCATCCACGACAACGGTCTACGAGCTACGCATCTACCACACTTACGAAGGTAAACTCGACGACCTGCTCCGCCGCTTTCGCGAACACACCACAAGACTCTTCGAGAAACACGGGATAAAAAACGTCGCCTACTGGACGCCCACAGACGATCCGCTGAAAGGCAAGACTCTTGTCTACATTCTTGCGCACCCGAGCCGCGAGGCCGCCACGGCCAACTGGGCGGCCTTCCGGGACGATCCCGAGTGGCAAAGCGTGCGCGACAAGTCCGAAGCCAACGGGAAACTCGTCGAAAAGATCGATTCCACTTATCTCGTAATGACGGACTTCTCACCTAAGTTACCCTAAATCAAGGATTTGCGAGCCAGGCGCTTCTAGCCCGTGGAAAACTGGGACTTTTATATTCCTTTCGTAGAATATTCCTTGACAAGAATATACATTTTGAGGCATATTCGCGTTCGCCATGATAGAAACACTTCGAGCCTTGGCCGAGCCGAACCGCTTTCAGATCGTCGAACTGCTGCTTGACGGGCCACGGCCCGTCGGCGACATGGTCGACCGCCTGCACCTTCGCCAACCGCAGGTGTCCAAGCATCTGCGGGTGCTTAGTGACGCCGGACTGGTTGACGTTCGCGTTGACGCGCAGCGGCGGATTTATGCGCTGCGGCCCGAGCCGCTTCAGGAGCTTGAAGTGTGGCTGGAGAGGTACCGGCGTCTTTGGGAGGGCAATTTCCAACGCCTGGACGCCCTGCTCGAAGAACTGAAGAACGACGAACGGAAGACCAAGGTGAAAAAGCGTGTACGCACGAAGCGATAAAGGAGAGCAGCGATGATGAATAGTGGGACATTCAAAGTCACTACGCCCAGCGACCTCGAGATTGCCATGACGCGGGTGTTCAACGCGCCGCGGCGACTGGTCTTCGACGCGTTGACCAAGCCTGAACTGGTCAAGCAGTGGTTGCTGGGGCCGCCGGGCTGGACCATGCCGGTCTGCGAGATTGATTTGCGGGTGGGCGGCGCCTATCGGTACGTTTGGCGTAAGGACACGGGAAAAGAAATGGGGATGGGGGGCGTCTTCCGGGAGATCGTGCCACATGAACGAGTGGTTTGTACCGAGTTGTTCGACGAGGCGTGGTACGCCGGTGAGGCGCTGGTATCGAACATCCTGGTCGAGCAGGGCGGCAAGACAACGCTTACAGTGACTTCGCGGTTTCAGTCGCGCGAGACCCGCGACGGTGTGCTCAAGTCCGGCATGGAGAGCGGGGTCGCCGTGAGCTACGACCGGCTGGAGCAATTGCTGGCGTCCCAGGGAACTGTCGGCATGGAGAAAGGAGCGAGCCCGTCATGAGCGAAACGAATCCTCCGCGCCGAGTTGGCCGAAGTATTGTGGCGGTGCTTGTGGGCATGGTAGTAGGCATTGTAGCCACCATTGGCACCGACATCGTGCTGCACCAAATCGGTGTCTTCCCGCCGTGGGGCGCATCGATGGTCGGCTACGACGGAGCCCTTGGACTTGCGACTCTCTACCGCGCCATCTACGGGATCGCGGCAAGCTACATCATTGCGCGGCTCGCGCCCGACAGGCCGATGCAGCACGCCCTGGTGGGCGGGTTCCTGGGCCTTGTCGTGGGCATTGTGGGTGCCGCGGTTACTTGGAACAAAGGACCGGCTTTCGGGCCTCACTGGTATCCCCTTGCGCTCATCGTGCTAGCGATGCCGCAGGCCTGGGTGGGCGGCCAACTCTACGTCGTGCAGTCGAGGGCACATCACCAGCATGATGGTCAGACTAATGCAGGAGAGCAACGATGAAGAACGCGCATCGCGCTCGCCGCGCTCATCGACCGAAAAGAGCGCCTTCTCGCAATCGCGGTTCGAGGATGGGACGCAACTCCGCTCCGAAAAACATCGACGAATACCTTGCACGCGTTCCGGAGCCCGCCCGAGGCACTTTGAACAAGATCCGCGCGGCGATTCGGTCCGTTGCGCCGCCGGGGGCCACTGAGGCCATCAGCTACGGGATGCCTGCGTTCAAGCACAACGGAGTGCTGGTGTGGTTCGCCGCGTTTTCGAAGCACTGCAGTTTGTTCCCGGGTTCGTCCGTGATCGAGGCGTTCCAGGGCGAACTTAAGAGCTACGCCACGTCCAAAGGGACGATCCAATTCCCCACGGACAAGCCACTGCCAACTGCGCTCGTCAAAAAGCTGGTCAGGGCCCGAATCGCGGAGAATGAACGCAGGAAGTAGCGCTGATCGCGCTGACAAAAAACCAGAAGAATTCAGTCGCGCCGTCATCAATCTTATCGACGCAGGCGGCCCGTAAATCCGGATTTGCAAAGGCTATTGATTTAAGAAGGAAAAGATTCAGGCGCCAAAATTTGTTTAGTACGTCAGGGACCAGCCGACCACCGTCATGGTCAGCACGAGCAGCAGCATCCCGGTGCTGACAATGCTCAAGACTCTTCCGTGGCCCAGGAGATAGTCGCGGGATTCGGGGTCAATGCAGAGAACAATGGTGACGACCGTCACGACGCCCCAGGCCAGCAGGACAGGCGCTGCGGCATGCCGACCGATCATGGCGAAGAATTGCGCGGGAGGCTGTCCAGCGGGAATCCACCAGGGCAGCAGCGGCGCTACGCCTGCCGCCAGCGAAAACGTCAGCAATTTGCGCGTAAACCAGCCTTTGACTTTTGGCCGGGCTTCTTTCCATACGAAATAGTCCCAGGCCAGCAGACCGATGGCCAAGGGAACCCAGCCATACAGGGCGGCCTTCTGGTCGAACCAGTACCATCCGCGAAACAAGGCTTGCCCGTGTTTGGCCATCGCGAGCCGCGGCAACAAAAATAAGCCCAGAATCGAGTTGCAGAGCACGGCTACAAAAATTGTGACCAAACTCATGAATTGGAACCAGTACCGCGTGGGTACTCTCTTACAGCGAGTACACACGGACTGTTTGGGCAGGAAGTTCAGTCCACAGCGGTCGCAATACACGGTTACTCTCCCACAGGAAGGGATTCAACCCCGCAATCTCCGACAGGTTACAGCGTTTGCCGTTCCAAAAACTACTGGTCCGAGGGTCAGTTTTGGTCTCGGCCAATTTACTTGCACAAAAGTTTGCTTAGATTATTCCAACAGAGCGCCGTCGAATCGCTTCGCGGCGCATAGTTGCTCGTTCGGGATGGCGTTTGGTACAGTGCCAATTCACGCAAGCGGATGCGCGAATCGCTGACGGAGAATCGAATGGAACTGCCGAAGTACGTTCTAGATATTCTGGTTTGTCCTGTTTGCAAGACTCGGGTGGAATTGCTCAGCGACGGAACGGGCCTGAAGTGCGTCTCCTGCCGGCGGATCTATCCGGTGCGCGATGATATTCCCGTCATGCTGCCGGAAGAAGCGAAGATCGCCGAGGAATAGACGATCAGGTGGCAAAAAACCGAAGATAGAACATGTCCACCAACATTGCCGACGCTGTTCCCCGGTTGAAACGATTGATCCCGCGCCTTCGCGGCAAGCGTATCGGCGTGCTTGGCGACCTGATGCTGGACCGCTACTTGTGGGGCACGGCGTCGCGACTGTCGCCGGAAGCGGCCGTTCCCGTCGTGGATTTCGTGGAGCAGAGCGAGTGTCTGGGCGGGGCGGGGAACGTGGCCGCAAACATCGCCGCGCTTGGAGCCCGGGTGGAGGCGTTCGGAGTTTCGGGCAATGACGAGCCCGGGCGCGCTTTGCAGAAATGCCTCCGTGGCGCGAACATCGGAGATAAAGGCATCATCGCCGATGCGAAACGCGTTACCACGGTAAAAACGCGAATCATCGCAAAGCACCACCATGTGGTCCGCGTCGACCACGAGCGGCGCGAACCGCTACGCGCCGAAACCCAGGAAAAGCTTTTACGTTTGTTATTTGCGGCGCTCAAAAAGCTTGATGCGCTGGTGCTTTCCGATTACGACAAAGGTCTCATTACTGACGATTTGGCCGACCGCGTGTTGAGTGCCGCACATCAATTGAAGGTTCCGGTGTTCGTGGGAGTCAAGACGCGGAAACTCTATGCGTACCGGGGATCGCGTCTGGTCACCTGCAACTCGAAGGAAGCGAGTCTCCTGGTGAACCGGGCGCTGGGAGATGAGAAATCTTTCGAAGAAGCGGGCCACACACTGCTCGCACACTTCGGTTGCAGTGCTGTGGTGATTACGCGCGGTGAAAAGGGCATGAGCGTGTTTGAGGAATCCTCGCCTCGACACTTACACATTCCGGCGACGGGATTAGAAGTAACCTACGCGCGCGTCGGCCAGCCCGGGATCGAGCCCGGCGCAACTGGCCGACAGGTCTTTGACCTTACCGGAGCTGGCGACACCGTCCTGAGTGTTCTGGCTCTTGCCGTCGCGGCTGGGGCGCCGCTTGCCGATGCGGCTATGCTCGCTAACACTGCGGCCGGAGTCGTTGTGGGCAAACTGGGCACCGCCAGTGTCAGCCCGGAGGAACTTGTCCATGCTCTCGACGACATTGCACGGTAGCCGTGGGGATAGAAATTATTGCTGAGGCGATTCGGGTCAAGGAACGGGGAAGCTGAAAGACTTGTCCGAGGCCACTACCCAAACTTCGACGACTTTCGTTCTGCGACTTTTTTCTGTGTCCGAAGTGTCGGGCATTGGTGAAAAGGGGCTGACCTCAACCGTAATAGCAACGGCGTTGGAACCGCTGGGGGCTTTGGCATGGAGAATCCTGTAGCTCTTTACTGGACCGTAGTAGCCATCAGGTCCCCAATCAGCGAGAAAATCCTTCATGCTATAGGACGGGCCGGGCTTCCAGAGTGTATAAGCCTTGGCGGCGTCGCCCGCGACGAGGGCGTCGAGAAAACGCTCTGCGGCCCTCTTTTCCGGGTAGTAGCGGAACGTGAACCATAACGCCACAATCGCGACCACGGCAAGCGCCGCGATGGTGAAAGCCATGGCCCGAGATTTATCTGGTTTATCGGCAGGTGGATCGAGAAGTGACATTCAGTAGTCTCCTGCCCCGCGAGCGTCGGAATCGAACTTGCCATTGCGACGGCGCCATCCCAGCGCCTTGCAGCAACAATAAAATCCTAACAGAGTCAGTGCGTCCGAGTAAAAGGCGGCGAATTAGATCAGATGAAGCAGGTCAGCGTTCGAAAGACCGGCCGACCGAGCGACTTTATTGAAGCGGACTCACGTGTCGAGGGCGCCACCGGAGCCGGCGGGGAGCTCGATCTGGTATTTGGTGCGCGCTTTTTCGGCGTGCTGTTCGAGGGCCAGCTCGATCAGTTTGTCGATGAGTTCGCGGAAGGGGATGCCGCTGGCTTCCCAAAGTTTCGGGTACATGCTGATGGATGTGAAGCCGGGGATGGTGTTCACTTCGTTAAGATAAATCTTGCCACCCTTTTTCTCGAGAAAGAAATCGACTCGGGCCATGCCGCTGAGTTCAAGGGCCCGGAAAGCCTCTACGGCGTATTCCTGGATTTTCTGCACTTGCGCAGGCTTGAGGTTCGCGGGAATCAGGAGCTGCGTGCCTTCCTCGAGATATTTCGCGGCGTAATCGTAAAATTCGCGGTGCGGGACGATTTCGCCTGGGATGGATGCTCGTGGATCGTGATTGCCGAGGACGGAGACTTCGATTTCGCGAGCGGTTACGGATTCCTCGACGAGAATTTTCATCGCGAACTCGCAAGCAAGATTCAGCGCGGGGGCCAGTTCTTCGCGTGAGTGGACCTTGGTCATGCCGACCGAAGAGCCGAGCGTGGCAGGTTTCACAAAAACGGGATAACTGAACTTCAGCTCGACGGCGCCTTGAATTGCCTCGGGGTTGCTTTCCCAATCGTGGCGATGGACGGTGATCCAGGGCACGACGGGAATTTTCGCGACTTGAAGCAAGCGCTTGGCTACGTCTTTGTCCATACCGATGGCGGAGCCGAGGACTCCAGCGCCGACGAAGGGCAGGCCCGCGAGATCGAGCAGACCCTGGATCGTGCCGTCTTCGCCGAAGGTGCCATGCATCACTGGGAAAACAACGTCGATGCGCTGGCCGCCGCCGCTGCCGTCCAATTTCACGAGGGCGGCATCCGTGGGGTCGGCGGTCATCATGACCCGCTGGCCGCCTTTCAAGACTTCCGGCAACATTTTTTGCGCGCCTACGCCGACGAGCCAATGGCCTTCTTTGGTGATGCCGATGGGCACTGGTTCATATTTGTCCGGGTCGAGGCCGCGAATCACGGATGCTGCCGAGGCGAGAGAAACCTCATGCTCGCCGGAGCGGCCGCCGAAGAGGATACCAATCCGAAGTCTTTTCTTGTTGTCAGGGGTCACTATTCGATCTCATTCCGCTGGGTAGTGGAGCTGATCCAAGTTATCAGTTATAAGTGAAAAAGGACGATTGTTGGAGTGGTTGTTTCCTACTGCGTTCTGAACTGTCAACGCTGGGCGCTTGGGATCAGAGAGAGAATTCTCCCTCCATGATTTCGACGGCGTGACCGCCGACGCGGACCTCTACAATCTTTTCACCTTGCTTGTTGGCGCGAACGAAGATATGGCTCGGACGTTTGATCTCGACGCCCTGTTGGATGTGGACGGTTTGACCCGGCTGGGCGATCCCGTAACGGACCATCCACGCGACGGTGCAGCCGGCAGCCGAGCCAGTGGCAGGGTCTTCTCCTCCAGTTGAAAACATGCCCCTGGAGCGCAGGCCCACCTCGGATTCCTGAGTTTCGCGAGTCACATAATAGAAATCGGTCAGCACGTGCTCTCGGTCGAAATAAGCACGAATTCTTTGGAAATCGGGCCGGAGCGACTGCAGCGTGCTGAGTCGCTTTAGGGGCACGACGGCGAACTGCAGACCCGTAGAGATAGTTTGGATAGGACCTTCTTCGCTGATGTCCGCGGGCTTCACTCCGACAAGAGCGGCTACAGTTGCGCGGTCATGAGTCGGGCCGAAGACGGGGTCAATCTGATGCATTTCCCCGAACACTCTTCCGGAAACATCGTTGCAAAAGGTCACCGGGATTCTACCGACTTGTAGGTCGAGAGCAATGTCCTGAATCGTGCCATCCCCAGCGTCAGATTTCTTGCTCTGTGCGAGCTGGCGGCTGAGCAAAACCATGGCGGTGCCAAGCGTGGGATGGCCGCCGAAGGGAATCTCTTGCTCGGAAATAAAGATGCGCACTTTCACGCCGTGCTCTTTCTCGACGGCTGGATCGCGGGGGAAAACAAACGTGGTTTCCTGAAGATTGGTTTCGCGGGCGATGTCTTGCATCTCCGAGTCGCTCAAACCGCGCGCATCGGTAAAGACGGCGAGAGCGTTGCCTTGGAGGCGGTGAGCAGAGAAAACATCAATTTGGACGACGTGAAAACGGCGCGAGCGTTGCTGCGGAACCGGGTCACGGGAATGGCCGGAAGTTCTTGTGAAGGCGGCGGCCAGGCTAGAAGCGCCGATCTGCAAGAAGTCACGACGAGTGGGTGTCATGGTAGGGGACCTCCCTAGGCGCGCACTCTATCACGAGCCAGTGGGGCACGAAGGCTCGACTACAGGATTTTCTGGCCGAGGCCGGAGAGGACTAGTTCGACGCCGAGCAGAGCGGTGCGGTTGTGTTCGTCGAGAATGGGATTGATCTCGACGACTTCGAGGGAAACCATGGACTCGGTGTCGGCGATCATTTCCATGGCGAGATGGGCTTCGCGGTAGGTGACGCCGCCACGCACGGGAGTGCCAACGCCGGGCGCGTCGGCGGGATCGACGAAGTCCATATCGAGGCTGACGGCGATGCCGGCAGTGTCATCCATGGCGTACTTGAGGGCGTCGGACATAACTTCGCGCATGCCGCGCTCGTCAATATCGCGCATGGTAAAGACGTGGATGCCGGATTTCTTCACGATTTTGCGTTCCTGGGCGTCGAGATCGCGGGCGCCGACGATGACGATGTTGCCAGGCTCGGCTTTGGGCTTGAAGCCGAGGAGATCGACGAGCTCGGGCGCTCCGTAACCCATAATGGCTGCCAGCGGCATGCCGTGAACGTTGCCGGATGGGGAGGACTCGGGAGTATTCATGTCGCCGTGCGCGTCGAGCCAGAGGTAGCCAATCTGTTTTTTATCTTTGCGGAAATAATTGGCGACGCCGGCGGCTACACCAGCGGCGATGGAATGGTCACCGCCGAGAACGACCGGGAGAAAACCTTCACATAAGGATTTTTCAGCAGCGGCGGCGACGTCGGCGCAGGTCTCGGCAATCTCCTGCAAATATTTAGCGCGCTTTTCGCCGACGGGCATTTCTTCGGGTTGCTTGACGGAGAGATTGCCGATGTCTTCGACCTGCAGGCCCAGCTTCTTGATACTGGATTGCAGGCCCGCTCCACGCAGCGCAGAGGGACCCATGTCGACGCCGCGGCGGCTTTGGCCGAGGTCCATGGGGACGCCGATGATGCGAACTTTTTGGGCCATGTTGGTGACTCCGTAACTCCCGCGTCGTGACTGGTGACTCGTCGAAAAAACCGAGCCGGTGGCGCGGCGGCAGCTCTGCCACAAAATTCGGGCCAGTCTTTATCTCAACAAAATTGCGGGAACAGCGGGAAAAGTGCTGAACTACCCCTTCCTAAGGATACACGCGATAAATCATGCGAGGGAAGGGAATCACCTCGCGAATGTGTTCGGCGCCGCAAATCCAGGCGACGGTGCGCTCGAGGCCCATGCCGAAGCCGGAATGAGGCACGCTACCGTAGCGCCGCAGATCGAGATACCACTGGAAGGCCTCTTCGGGCAGGTTGTGTTCGCGGAGGCGCTTCACCAGCAAGTCATAATCGTGGATACGCTGGCTGCCGCCGATGATTTCGCCGTAGCCTTCGGGAGCGATCATGTCAAAAGCGAGTGCGAGTTCGGGGCGCTGGGCGTCTGGCTGCATATAGAAGGCTTTAATCGAAGTGGGATAGTGATGGATCAGCACGGGCCGGTCGAAGGAGCCGGAGATGATGGTTTCTTCGTCGCCGCCGAAGTCGTCACCGAATTTGGCGGGATTGCCGTTCTTGTTGAGCACGGCGACAGCGTCTTCATAGCTGATGCGGGGGAACGGGGGCTTGACGTTTTCGAGCTTCGTAGTGTCGCGCTTCAGTGTTTCGAGCTCGCGCGGTTTGTTCTTGAGGACACCTTGCACGATGGCGCTGACGAGACCCTCGCTGAGCGCAATGATTTCCTCGAACTCGACGTAGGCGGCTTCCGGCTCGAGCATCCAGAACTCCGTGAGATGACGGCGCGTCTTCGATTTTTCGGCGCGAAACGTGGGGCCGAAGGTGTAGACCTTGCCGAGGGCCATGGCGATAGCTTCGGCGTAGAGCTGGCCGCTTTGTGTGAGGTAAGCTTTCTGGTCGTCGATGTAATTCACTTCGAAGAGTGTGGAAGTTCCTTCACAGGCGGCGGGTGTGAACATGGGTGCGTCCGTGAGCGTGTAGCCCTGGCCGTCCATGAATTCGCGCGCGGCACGGATGGCTTCAGCGCGAATGCGGAGAATAGCAGCCTGGCGGGGCGTTCGAATCCACAGATGGCGCCGATCGAGCAGGAAATCGACGCCATGCTCTTTAAGCTGGATGGGGAAGGGCGTGCTTTCCGGAACTTTCTGGACGATTTGGATCTTGGTGACGCCGATTTCGTAACCGCCGGGAGCGCGTTTTTCCGCACGGATTTTGCCGGTGACGATGACGCTGGATTCCTGAGTGAGGCCTTTTAGCGATTCGAACGCTTCGGGATTCTCCTTCAGCGCGCATACGCCCTGGATAATGCCCGTGCCATCGCGGAGAATCGGGAAGAGCAACTTGCCCGACTCGCGAAGATTGTAGAGCCAGCCCTTGAGTGTGACTTCCTGGCCGTCGTACCTGCCTGCCTGTTCGATGCTGATCGTCGTCATCCGGCCCGTTTCATTCGCGACGCTCACTTTGCGGAGTTCCATGCCTTTTCAAAACGATCCAGGGACTTGCAGGCGGCCGCGAGTTGCTCGGCGGCGCTTGGCGCTTCGGGGCCGGTCTTTTCCTTCAATTCCAGGACCAGAGGCAGGTTCGGCTCCGCGGCAGTCTTCAGGAGCTTGATGGCGGCGGGCCAATCGATGGTGCCGTCGTAGGGAGGAATGTGCTCGTCCTTCTCGCCGCGATTGTCGTGGAGGTGGACGGAGGAAACCAGATCGCGCAGAGGCGAGAAGCTTTTTTCTAGGCGCTCGTCATCCGGGAAGTCAGAGAGATTAGCGTGGCCGATATCAAAATTGAAGCGGAGGCCGGAGAGACGGGTTTCGTCTACGAAGGCACGGAGATAACTGGGATCGCCCATTTCGCTCATGGTGTTCTCGACGCAAATGGTGACGCCTGCGTGGTGCGCATGCAGGATCAGATGCTCAAGCGAGCTGAAAGCAGCATCGCGCTTGCGAGGATCGGCGGTTTCTCTCGCGCCGCCCATGTGAAGGATGAGGCGCGCGTAGGGCAAGTCGTCGGCGACGTCGATGACGCGCTTCAATTCGTCCATGGCTTCGATGCGGCGGACGCGCTCGACCTCGCAGATGGAAAGAGGAGTGCCACTCTCCCGCATGGCGCTCATGTCGCGGCTCGTCGGCGCGTGCAGCGAGACAAGCTTCAGACCATGTTGCTCGAGGGCGGAAGCCATGGCCTGAATTTCCGGTTTAGTCGAATATTCGAAATGACTGCGGGTGCAGAAAATCTCGAGGCCAGCAAATCCGGCCTCAGAAATTTGTCCGAGCAGCTCGGGCGTCAGCTTTCGCGATACAAATAAATAGGTAGACAGTAGTTTCTGCATGTTTCGTTCGAGTTCCCCGAAGTGCTTAACCACAATGCAAGCGGTACGCTCCCACGCGCTGGTGACAATTCAGCAATCCCTCTTAGTATCCCACGGCTGCGCCGTCGTGGCGCGGATCGGCCGCCCCCAACCGATCACCAGTTGCCGGGTCGATGGCGATGGCGTTGACCAGCCCGATATGTCCGACGCGGCGAGTGGCATGGCCGCGAGCGTTCAGCGCACTCTCCAGGCTGTCAGGAAAAGCGCTTTCCATCAAAATGCGATCAGGGACCCACTGGTGATGAAAACGCGCCGCATTGATGGCCGCTTGCGGTTCCATGCCTAGGAGCATCCAGTTCAGGACACTAAGGAGCGTAGCCGAAATAATCGTGGGACCGCCAGGAGAGCCGGTCACGAAGCTGAGTTTGCCGTCGCGGAGGAGAATGGTCGGCGTCATGGAGCTGAGCGGACGATGGCCGGGCGCAATGGCATTGGCCTCGGATTGCACCAGTCCGAAGAGCGCATTGGGCACGCCGGGCTGCGTGGTGAAATCGTCCATCTCGTCGTTCAGGAGAAAGCCAGCGGAAGAGGTGACGTGCGAACCATAGCTGTCGTTGAGCGTGTACGTACTGGCGACGGCGTTGCCGGCGGCATCGACAACAGAAAAATGCGTAGTGTGCGGACCCTCGCCAAGGCTGACGAGAGTTTCCGGGGAAGACGCATTGCTTGCGGCCACGCCGCAGGTATGAGGATTCCCGGCTTTAATGACTTTGCTCGATGATGCGCGCTGCGGATCGACGGTGGTGAAAACTTCCTTGGCGTAGCAGGGATCGGTGAGGCCGGCCACGGGAACGTTCGAATAGTCAGGATCGGCGAGATACGCGGCGCGGTCGGCAAAGACGCGGCGCATCACTTCAGCAACCATGTGGACGCTTTCGACGTCGTCCCAGCCCTTCAGCGGAACGGTCTGCAGCATGTTCAGTGCTTCGATGATGGCGACACCACCTGAGCTCGGCGGAGGAGAAGTCAGAACCTCCCAGGCATGACCGCTGTTTTCGTACTTCGCACGCAAAACCTCGCGGACTTTCGGCTGGTACTTTGCGAGGTCGTCGAGAGTGATGAGGCCGCCGAGCCGCGACATGTCATCCACGATCGCGCGAGCGGTCTCGCCGCTATAGAACTCCGCCGCACCGTTCCTGGCGATGCGCTTGAGAGTAGCAGCGAGTTCCGGCTGACGCAGCGTATCCCCCGGCTGAAACATCTTGCCGTCGTTCAAAAAGATCCGGCGGCTGAAGGCGAAGCGCTGGAGAGCAGGGCGCTCCGCTTCAAATTCGTGGGCAAGCCTTTTACTCACTGGGAAGCCGTTCTCGGCAAGGCGAATCGCCGGAGCCATAACGTCGGCCAGCTTCATGGAGCCATAGGATTTCAGCGCGAGGGCGAGGCCGGCGACAGTTCCGGGTACAGCGATCGAACGATAGCCAATGACAGAGGCTTCTTCATCGAGCTTGCCGTCTTTGCCGATGTACATGTCGCGAGTGGTTTTCCCAGGGGCCACTTCGCGGTAATCCAGGAAGGTGGTCTTGCCGCTGGCAAGGCGGATCAGCATGAATCCGCCGCCGCCGATGTTGCCCGCCGCGGGTTCGACGACGGCGAGCGCGAAGGCCACGGCGACGGCCGCGTCAACGGCGTTGCCGCCTCGCTTCAGGATTTCGACTCCAGCCTCCGAGCCGAGTTCTTCGTCAGTAGCGACCATGCCGTGGCTGGCGCGAACTGCCTGAGAAGGCCAACCTTGGGCGTCGTGCTGACGGTCGCGCAATTCCGCCGCAGCCCGGCCGCGAACCAGCGGCGGAGCCAAGCCAACGATGAAAACACAAAGACAAACCGTATTTTGTATTCTCATGACGGTCCAAAGACACTAAGGGATTCGCGAGGTAGCGTCAAGACGGGGCAAATAGGATGCTGAAGCCAATTGACGAATGCTAATCTTCCAGGAATTCGACTGTTGCCGGGACTGGCAGCAGATCGGCTTTCGTGCCGCGCTTGATCAGTTCTTTGACAGCTTGCTTGCCTTTTTCACCGTAGCCGAGCGTCCATTTGTTCACGTACATTCCGACAAACTTGTCGGCCAGTTCGGTATCCATTTCACGCGCGAACTGCATGGCGTAGTTCAAGGCTTCTTCGCGGTGCTCGAGTCCGTAGGAAACGCTGTCGCGGATCGTCTTGGCGATTTGCCGGCCGACGTGCGGCCCAAGCGCGCGGCGCACGGCGTTCCCGCCCAACGGGAGAGGCAAACCAGTGAGTTCCTGCCACCAGACACCGAGGTCGAGCACCTTGTGCAACCCCATCTGAGGAAAGAAGAGCTGCCCTTCGTGAATGAGGAGGCCAACCTGGACTAAGTCTTTCTGCACGGCGTCGATGATTTTGTCGAAGGGCATCACCACGGGCTCGAAATTCGGCTCGTAAAGTTTGAGCGCGAGATAGGCCGAGGTCTTGAGTCCCGGGACGGCGATGCGCTTACCTGCAAGCTCGGCCGGCTTCAGGGACTTGGTGGAAACAACTATGGGGCCATAGCCCTCGCCGAAACTGGCGCCGCAATCGAGCAGGATGTATTTATCACGCAAAGCGGGATAGGCGGCAAAGCTGATGGCAGTGACGTCGTACTTTTCCGTGAGGGCGGCCTCGTTCAGCGATTGGATGTCCGACAGAATGTGCGTGTACTTATAACCTGGCGTGGTTAGCTTATGAGTAGCAAGGGCATAAAACATGAAGGCATCGTCGGAATCCGGTGAATGCGCCAGCTTGATCTCGACCGGCTCTTTCTCGGTTTTCGAGGCTGTTTGTTGACCAGACATGGGCTCGTCCGTTTCCTTTTTGCAGTGTGGCCCCTGCAAGGCCGGGTCGTTGTTGCGCCGGCCTCGAAGCAGTTGCCTCGCCCTGGCTTTGGTTCTTCCCAGAGAGACTTTCCCAGAAAGGAGAGGGTCTATCGGAGACGAACGAAGGAAAACGTGCGCATCGCAGGAGCTTGCGTGGCGCCAGGCCGGGCGATTTCTTGCAAAGGAAAGCCTAGCATATTGAGGTCTGGCGAACAATTGTGAGGAGCGCAAGCCGTACGCGGCAGCGCGAGTAACTTTCGTTGAAACTACGCGTTCGGCATGTTGAGAAATGCCGTTAGCTAACGACGTATCTTGATAGCAGTGAAGTCGCGAACACTACAGCGAAGAAACCATGCGGGCGATGGCGTCGTCGAAGGAGGCGTGTCCATCAAGGTAAGGTTGCCAGAATCTCTGCAATAATTTGAAATAGTCGTTCCAGCCACGCTGGTACAGGCCTTCGCGCAGGGCATAAGGAGTGTAGCCACCGCCGGGGACGGTGCCGTCCTGGTCGCCGGCCGTTGCACCGGAGGACCCGAGCACTGGCCGCAGCACCTCACCGGTGGTATAGAAGACCAAAGCGTGCCAGAGGTCGCGAGGGATAGCTTTATCGCGCTGGCGGCACTCGCGGATGATAGCGGCCTGCACAGGCTCTGCGATACCGTGCGAACCTTCGTGGAAGAGGACTTCGAGAGCTGCCGCGCCCTGATTACGTGAATCCAGGCTGGAGATGGTGACGCGCAGGGGATCGGCGGTCGTATAAGCACCGCTCCAATTAGCGTAGCCGGCGAGATCGACGCGGATTTTTTCGCGCGGCCAACGCGTTTGATAGACGTCCGCAAGCCGTTCCGAGAGGCCCACACCTTGTTCGCGCACGAGCGGGGCGACGCGCATGATCCAGCGGCGGTTGGCCCGATCGTGCTCCGGCCAAAGATGCGCGCGGTAAACGGGCGCAGCGGCCTCCAGGACTTGTGTCAGCTTTGCTGGTAAGCCCGCGTCGCAGAATTTTCGCTTCCTGCCGGAGAGCTCGTCACAATCCTCGAAATCGCCAAGCTGATCTTTCAACTGGATGAGCTCCGTGGAAAAGAGCAGGTCTTTGGCGGCGTAGTTCGCGACATAATAGGCGACGGCATCGTCCCAGATGCGCTGTTCCGCGGAGGTGAGGGCCGGTTTCGCATCCGGCGTGGTGTTCAGAGTTGGTCCTGAAGTCTTCGCGCTCTTGTCCGGCTGCCCGGCGGCGTTTCGCAACTTGGCTTCGTGATAAAGTGTGTGATGAAGGTTGATCCAGAAGCCGCTGTGAAGCTCGAAGACGGGAAGAGGCCCATAGGTGAAGTTGCCTTGCGGCCGGGCATTGGCCGGAACCGTAGCGAGCAGAGAGAGAGTTAGGAGAAGAAGACGGAATCGCGCTGGCGCTTTGCGGGGCATAGTGAATCGCACGATAGTAGCGCCAAGTTTCGCCGCGCACAAATCCCTGGGAAGCGCGGCGGGCCCTCTTCATCCGTTAAGGGGGACTCACGACACGGAGTTTTACTCGAGCTTGGGGTCTGTTTCGCTGCCGACGGCGCCACGCCGGTCAGCGGCGTGAAGTCCGCCACTCGAATCGCGAAAGAAAGAACGACGTCCGGTACGCCCATACTGCAGTGGAGTTGCCGCCACTTCGTACTTTGCGGGTGCGCCAAGCGTGCTCGCGCCGAGAATGACGTAGCGAATGGTATAGCCATTTTTCATTCCGTTCGCGAGATCGGAATCGACGAGCCCGGCAGACTCCCCATTCGCCGCGCCGTGGAGGGGCGGCCCCAGATTCGCCAAAGATTCGGGGAGGTGCAAATACTTGTTGCGATAGGCCTCGACGGCGCCGGCGACCTTGGTCAGGGCTTCGATAGCGTTTTTTTCCGTGGAGTCAATTTCTGCGGAATCCCATTCCACTTCCAGGGCGGGAAGATCCAGGAGAAGCAAGCCCAGCGACAGTAGCTTCCAATCCCCATCCTCGCGTACCAGGCCCATGGTGATCTGGCGCACGCTTGCGCCAGTCGTATCGGTGGCATCGCGCAGCTCCATGGGAAGAAACGCAATATTTTCGCGGAGTTCAGCACCGCCGATCTGCATTTCCGTGGTGACGTCGGGAGTCTGGCAGCGAAGAATGGGGCGGCCGGCGGGATTCGCCGATGCCGTTGGTTTGCCCGGCTCATTTAGGAGCACGAAACGCTTCATCAACGAGACGCGAGCCTGCGGCGTCATGCGGGTAAACGCCTCCCTGTTGCGCGCTGTGAGAAAGCGAACAAACTCGGCTTGATTTTGGGAGCAGGCCGCGGAGAGCACGGCTTTCAGCGCGGCGCTGGGTCCGCCACTCGTTGCCACTTCGCCCGGCGCGCTCGCGAAGCTTCCGCCGGGCTTCGAGCTTGACTCTTGCGCTCTGCCGCTTGTTGCCGCGAGCAGAATGCCGCAACTCAGAAAAAAGACTTGTCCGCGGACAACGAATTTGCGTGATTTCACGTCAGTCCTTTGCCACGCTCAATATCGCCGCCAGATTCTGCGTGAAGCTCGATCGGGGCAGAACTTCATCGCATCCCGCGGCCTGCGCCTGAGCAGCGAGATCTCTCTGCACGTGCGAGAGGAAACCGACCACGCGGACATCCTTTTGCGTCTGTCGCAATTTTTCAATCGCGGCGATGGGCTGGCTACGCGCGTTCAAGTCCACGATCACGAGTTTTGGCTCGCTCGCCAGTAATCCCATCAGTGCCTCGGCGTTCGTTGCTACTTTTACTTCTACGCCGAGCTGCTTGGCGGTTTCCGCCAGCTTCATCTGGAAGAACAAATCATCCATCAGCGCCACGACTTTTCCCATCTGGATTCGCCTCGTGTAGACTACCTTTCGACTATTTCTTTCTTATTATGCGCCCGTTCTTCCCAACGGCGCCTGCTCCTCGGTATGATGCAACTTCGCAACCAATCGATGAGCGCTCATCCCGAAGACGCCCGCCTTGCCGCTTCCGGACCGCGCGAGGTTACTCTCTATACGCGTCCCGGATGCCACCTCTGCGACGAAGCCAAGTCTGCCATCGCGCCGCTCTTGCAGGAATTCGGCGCCGAACTCCGAGAGGTCAATATAGATGCCGATCCCGTACTAAAGGAGCGCTACGGCTGGGACATTCCGGTGCTCTTCATCGGCCAGCGGAAAGCGGCGAAGCATCGTGTGGATCTGGAGCAGTTTCGTCGGCAACTTCGGGACGCAGGGCAAGCTAAAAATTCTTAGCTGAAATTCACGGTAGGAGATCAGCGGGGCTAGTGGCTGCCGCCGGTTTCATGAGCCCCCACGGTTTCGTCCGGCACGGCGCCTTTCCGGCCTTTCACGCGGTCGTAGACGCTGATCTGACTGACGGAGCCGAGCGCCTCATTATAGAACGTTGGAACGCCCAGCGCCGTGCGCAGCTCTTCGTTGAACTTCCGCAGGTTCTCGAGATGGGTCGCCAGGGCCGGCAATTTCTGACCATCGTCGGTGAGCAAAAATTTCTGGTAGCCCGCGTCCCACAGCCGCGTGAACTTGCCCTTCAGCATGATGGTGGGAGGAATTGTCATCTGGTACAGATCGTCGGGTCCTTTGCGGAACTCCGCGCCGCAGCCATATTTTTCGACGCGCACGACGCCGCGCGTGCTGCCCACGGCAAACCCCAACGCCGCGAGACTCTCGATTGCTCTTGGTGAGAACCGCTGTTCGACATTCCACATGATGGATTCAGAATACGATGCTCGTCGCAGGTGTGTAAAGGCAGAACAGTCCCGTGCATTCTCAATTGGTGTTTTGTGTTCTTATTGCGACTCTTATTTCGTGTCCGCGAAGGTCGAACGAGGCTCACCACTTTCGCTGGTAAGGCACGACTTCACCGCACACGACTACGTTGGTTTGCTTGACGACGATCGAGATGATCAAGTACACGCTTTCTTCTTCCTTATGGTTCAGCGTGGGGTGGCCTTCCACGGCGAAAGGTGCCGTGCCGGTCGCGGTTTTGAGCGTGGATTGCTGGTAAGAGAGTCCGGGAATCTGCTGCTTGTTCTTATTCAATGGAATTCCACGCAGAGCGACCGCGTCCAGGGGGAAACTGCCTTGATAGGTATACGGTACTGATCCGACCAGACGATTGCCCTGCTCCGAGAATTCAATTTTTCCAAAGGTGCAAGGAGACTTGGCAGCCGGCGGCGGTCCTGTTGCTGTGCTGCTGGTCCCAGTCGACGTGTCTGGTACTTTTGCTTCTGGTCCGGCGCTCGGGGCCACCCCCGCCAAATTGAATTCCACATCGATCGTCGTATCGACTTCCACGGGCCGCCCATTCAAAAGCGTGGGTTTGTACTGCCATTGTTTCACAGCATTCATGGCGGATTGCAACAACAAGGGATGCCCTGAAAGAGCGTCGACTTCCCGAACCGTCCCCTCCTTGCCGATGATCGCATGCAGTCGCACCGTGCCCGAAATGTGCGATTGTGCCGCCAGCGGTGGGTATGTGGGATTCACTCGTTTTATTAGTCTTGCCGCCTGTACGTTTCCGCCTTGGCGAATGGGGTTGCTGCTGGGTTTTGCCTTTGCAGGCTGGACTATTGGTGGTGGAGCAGGTGGCGCATCCGAGGCGCCACCGGTGGCCATTTTCTCCACAGTTGGCAATTCCGGCATGGGATGATCGCGAGCGAAGTCGGGTTTCAGTCGCAATGTTTCGCGATACTCGGCAATGGCTCCCCCGTGGTCGCCCCTCTTGTCCAGCGCACTCGCGAGAAGGTAGTGCGCTTCCGCATCCTGGGGATTCAAGCGCGCGGCCTCTCGATACTCAGCTATCGCTCCGTCGAAATCACCCTTTCGAAAGAGCGTGAGGCCAAGAGCGTTATGCGCGCCAATGTCATTCGGGCTCTCGCGGATCACTTCTCGAAACTCGGCGGCGGCGTCGGCCAGATCGCCCTTGTCACGGAACGTGATTCCCAGACCGAAATGAGCCGCGGCGTAATCAGGCTTCAAGCGTATGGCTTCACGGTACTCAGCCAGGGCGCTATCGAAATTCTTTTGCGCGCGAAGCCTCTCTCCGTTTTGAAAGTGCAGTTCCGGATTACGAAGAGCGATGCGGCGTGTTTCGTAAGCGCGTGCAATCCAAACGGCAAGCCCGAGAACGGGAATCACGAGGAGAGCGAGCCAGACACGGCGGTCAAGACGCGCCCGGATGCCATCATTTCGATGCGCAGAAAATCCTTCGGCGATCACCTTTTCGTGTGCCCGGCGATCCGCTTCCGTTTTTTCGCGTTGGAGCCGCTGGTATTCTGCCTGTTCTTTGGCCCGGCGCTCGACCTCTTCCCGTTGACGAATCGATCTCGCCAGCTCTGCGGCTTCCTTCGCCTCGCGTTCTTTCTCCGCTGCGCGGAGTTCCCCCTGCGCTTTCGCAACAGCCCGGCGCTCCTCTTCGATCTTTTCACGCTCGCGGCGTTCTTTCTCCGCTTGCGCAGCACGCTCGGCTTCTGCCTTCTGCGCGGCTTGACGTTCTGCCTCGGCAGCGGTCCGCTGCTCCACTTCCGCTTTTGCAAGAGCCAGGCGCTCCTGCTCCGCCTTTTCACGCGCGAGACGTTCTCTTTCTGCTTTCGCAGCATTCTCGGCTGCCGCTCTCGCCGCAGCTTGGCGATCCGCTTCTGTTTTTCTCGCAGTCTGGCGCTCAGCTTCCGCTCTTGCAGCCTCTAGTCGTTCCGTCTCCTCCGCTTGGCTTCTCTTACGCTCTTCATCCGGGGGAGGCGGCGGCGCCACTGCCTGCAACTCAAATAACTGGCCCTCCTGTGACCGCATGTAGAGAACAGGCGTAGCCCATTCCTGGCCGAACTCCTCCTTGAAGAGGGCCTTTCTGGATTCGCACACCGCGGCATCGACGGGATTGCCTTCCGCCACGGCGCGGTAAAACTCCAAAGCGAACACTTTTGCGGCGGCATCGCTGATTTCAAATTGCATGGCGATTACCGCGGGCACACGCTGTTGCAAGAGGCTCTGCGCTACCCCCGAGAACGGATCCTGCCGGGAACTGCGAGCCCCCTCGCACGCGTTTAACACGGCCAGCCGCAGAGAGCGGTGATCGTGGAGTTGCATGCCCAGCAGTTCGCCGCGGACCGGGTAGGACATCCCTGATTCATCCTCAAATTGCAGGACGCCATCCTGCGCGGCCTCGTCAAAACCTCCGTGGCCGATGAAATGAAAAACGTGAAATGGCGCGCCGCGCGCGCGGAGCCGCAAGGCGTCGAGTGTGGCCGACGGCAGGCGCTCCAGAACAATCTGTCCACCCTTCAGCAAGTCGCCAAGCGATTCCTGAAGCCGCTCCCATTCGCCGTCGGTGTCCAGCCGCTTCAGGTTTCTCGGGCTCGCGATCGTCACCAGGACACGCAGAGGCAGCGCGACACGGAGCGGCGCAATCCGCTGCGGCAGATCCAAAAAGCGCACCACGGGCGTTTCGCTTGAGGTGGTCAGGAAATGATTTTGGTTGGCATCGTAGAGAAATTCCCACGGCAAGTCCGCGAGTGCCGGGACATCCGTGAGGCGCAAGCGAATTCGCAAGCCATGGTCTTTGTCTGACGCTTGCTCCATGCTGCCGCGAAGCTGCGCGATCATCTCGCCGGAAAAAATCGCGGCGAAAAGCTTGCCGCCGAATTCTTTCGCGGCTTGCAGTTCGGGAGCGTCCACTCGGCGCATGGCGCGTCGCACCTGTCCGATGCGGCTCAAGAAGTTAGCGACTTCAATTTCGGTGAAGGGCAGCGCGAACTCCGTCGTGGCTTGTCCAGTCGGCGCGTTCAGCAAACGAACCCGGAACCTATTGCCGGCGGGCTCAATCTGCAGATCGAAATCGTCATACTTCATTGCCACGGCTTACTTTCCCGCGGGACTTTTCTTCCAGGTGAGGTTGATCTTGAAATTCGCCTCGCCCGAGGCTTTGGCGATGATCGCCCCGGTTTCTGCGTTCATCTTCACGCCAAACTCGACGGCGACCTCGTCAGGAGGCTGCGCAAGCGAACGGAGTTGGTCGAGGATGCCTTCGGCGGCGCTGCGCACTTTTTCCATCGCAGCTTCAAACGTGTCGCTGGCTTCAGCGAGCGCGTCCGCAGAAGGCGTACCGCGCATGACCCGGCCTCCGGGGTTGTCCGCTCCGTCCACTTCCACGGCAAGAAAGCCACCATTTTTCAGGGGGAATTTTGCAAGTTGGGACATCGGCGCTCTCTAACGATTCAGTCTTGCGTCCGCTTTAGAGAAATTGCACGAGTTACATACTGTGTAATTGCTCTGAGCATAGCTCTTTGCCGCTCTCCAATCAATGAGGACCCTCCGGAGATCGCAAGTTGCAGCTTCAGTGGCAGATCGCCAAGCCGACACTCCAACCAGAAATTCGGGGTCAGGTCTCTCCGCTAAGGTGCTTATGAAGATCGTGATTTTGGGGGCTTTTCCGTTTCAGGGTTTGGCGAAGAGCCGGGCATATCTCCGGACTAGGCTGGCGCATCCAATTCGGAGTAAAATGGTCGGATATCCCCCCTCATTGGGCCGGGATGAGAGACTCACCCATATGGCGACCACAGGCCACATCGCTGCATCTCCCCGCGAATCAGCGGCTCAGAAGGGGGCTCAGCCAGGCTCGGCCGGGGAATCCCTGCTGGACCGCATTGGGAACACTCCCTTGCTGCGGTTGGAACGCGTCGGCAAGGAATTCCCAAACGTTGAGTTTTGCGCCAAGGCCGAGTGGTTCAACCCTGGCGGTTCCGTAAAAGACCGCCCGGCGTTGAGCATGATTCAGGCCAGTCTTGCCAGTGGTGTGCTGCGGCCCGGCAAGACGATCATTGACGCGACCAGCGGCAACACCGGCATTGCCTATGCCATGGTCGGCGCGACGCTGGGTTTTCCTGTGCAGCTTTGCCTGCCGGACAGCGCTTCGCACGAGCGGAAGCGCATCCTCGTGGCGCTCGGTGCCGAGTTGGTGATTACCCCGGGTGATGAAGGCACCGACGGTGCGATTCGCAAAGTTCACGAAATCGTCGCCGGAAATCCTGAGAAGTATTTTTACCCGGACCAATACAGCAATCCTGCGAACTGGCAGGCGCACTATCGCGGCACAGCGAATGAGATTTGGCAGCAGACCTCCGGCCAAATCACTCATTTTGTGGCGGCCCTTGGGACGAGCGGCACGTTCGTCGGAACAACGCGGCGGCTCAAAGAGCTCAATCCCGCAATTCGTTGCGTGAGCCTGCAGCCCGACGCGTCCTTCCATGGTCTCGAAGGCTGGAAGCACATGGCGACGGCCATCCGCCCAGCGATTTATGATGACACGCTCGCCGACGAGAATTTGGAAGTCTCCACCGAGCAAGCATACCGACTGGTGAAACGCCTGGCGCGTGAAGAGGGCTTGCTCGTCAGCCCCAGCGCCGCCGCGGCCTTGCTCGGTTGCTTCAAGGTTGCCGCCGGAATTCCGAAGAATGCCAAGGCGGTTATCGTCACCGTTTTTGCGGATTCGGCTGCGAAGTACCTGAACGAACGTTTCTGGGACGAAGACTAATTATGGCGGACGCGACAGAACTCTGGATCAGCGGACATCTCGCGGAAAAAATTCGAGCGCACGGCGCGGCGACGTATCCGCATGAATGCTGCGGCGCGCTGCTTGGCCGTGATTCCAGCCCTGTACTTCAGACCGATCGGGGAACTGGCAAGCCCGCACGTGAGGTCCTGCAAATTTTTCCTCTCGTCAATCGGCGGGATGACTCCCCGCGCAACCGCTTTTCAGTGACCGCGGAAGACGTCCTTGCGGCGGAAAAGGCCGCACGCGGGCAGAGCCTCGAAGTCGTCGGCTGGTATCATTCGCATCCCGACCATCCGGCGCGGCCAAGCGAGTACGACCGGGATCACGCCTGGCCGTGGTACAGCTACATCATCGTCAGCGTGCAGAACGGGGCGCCTCAGGATATGACCTCCTGGCGTTTAAACGACGATCGAGCGGAATTTTCACCTGAAGGAATTGAGGTTCGCCACCGCGCCGCAGTGTAGGCCGGTGCATCGAGTACAACGGAGAAATGAAATGCCCGTGAAAGTAATGATTCCATCGCCGCTTCGCCCCTATGCAGGGAAGCGCGACTCAGCCGAGTTCAATGCCCATACTGTCGGGGAAGCGCTCGGCCATCTGACTTCGGAATTCGGCGATCTGCGCAAGCACCTCTTTACCGAAGACGGCAAGCTGCGCAGCTTTGTCAACGTCTACGTGAACGATGAGGACATTCGTTATCTTGCGAAAGAAAACACGCCTACGAAGGATGGCGACACCATCAGCATTATTCCGTCCATCGCCGGCGGCTGCATCTAATCGATAATGGAATAGGATCTTAGAGGAGCAAGGAATCGCAATGGCCACCACTGTACAACCGCAGACCGGCACGAAACCAGCAGCGGGTCTATCGAACGAAGAAATTCTGCGTTACAGCCGCCATCTCATCATGCCGGAAGTCGGCATGGAGGGGCAGCTCAAGCTGAAGAACGCCAAGGTGCTGCTCATCGGTACCGGCGGACTTGGCGCTCCGCTTGGCCTGTACCTTGCCGCTGCGGGCGTCGGCAAACTCGGCCTGGTAGATTTTGACGTCGTTGACTTCACCAATCTCCAGCGCCAGGTTACGTTTGGCACCAGCGATGTCGGCAAGCCGAAAAGCGAAGCCGCACGCGCCCGTCTTGCGAACCTCAATCCCGACATTCAGATCCAGTCATTTGAGACGCAACTGACCAGCGCCAACGCGCTCGAACTCTTCAAAGACTTCGACGTCATCGTCGATGGCACCGACAATTTCCCCACGCGCTATCTCGTCAACGACGCATGCATCTTGCTGAAAAAACCTAACGTTTATGGCTCGATTTTCCGGTTTGAAGGGCAAGCGACAGTTTTCGGTATGCCCGATGGCCCGTGCTACCGCTGCCTCTATCCGGAACCGCCTCCGCCGGGACTTGTACCTTCCTGCGCGGAAGGTGGTGTCCTCGGCGTTCTGCCCGGTATTGTCGGCTCCATCCAAGCGATGGAGACGATTAAGCTGATTCTCGGCCGCGGTGATAATCTCATTGGGCGCCTGCTGCTCTTCGACGCTCTGGGCATGAAGTTCCGCGAACTCAAGCTGCGCAAGAACCCGAATTGTCCGGTGTGCGGCACGCATCCCACAATCACCAAATTGATCGATTACTATGAATTCTGCGGCGTGCGCGGCGAGGAAGCTCCCGGGCCCACTGTGCAAGTGCCGGAAATCACCCCGCGCGAACTCAAGGCCAGGCTCGACCGTGGAGATGATCTTTTCATTCTCGACGTCCGCGAGCCCCACGAATACCAGATCTGCAATCTCAAGGGGCATTTGCTCCCGCTTGGGGAGCTGACTCGGCGCGTCCACGAACTCGATTCATCGCGCGAAATCGTTGCGCATTGCCGCAGCGGGAAGCGTTCCGCCGAAGCCGTGGACTTCTTGCGAAAAGCAGGCTTCCGCAAAATCCTCAACCTGAAGGGCGGCATCCTTGCCTGGTCCGACGAGGTTGATCCGTCCGTTCCAAAGTACTGATTTTTTTCATTGGATTTTTGCTACGTAATTGGGGCGCCTTGATTTGGCCGTGGCGACGAGCGTTTGTATCTTGTCGCTGCGTGAAAGTCCGGGCATACTCCCAATTGCTCAGGGAGAAAAGATGGCAGCCACGAAAATTACGGTTAATCACAACGGATCTATCCGAGTAGAAGGCGACTTTGAGATCTTTGATCCCGAGGGAAAGCCCTTTGGCTTGGCCGGGCGGACCACGATTGGCCTCTGCCGTTGCGGGCACTCAGCTAACAAGCCCTTTTGTGATGGCTCGCACAAGACCTCCGGATTCGCCGATCTCGTGGCTGCTCGGGAGTTGCCCCCGCCAAAGCCTAAGTTGTAGGGGATACAACGGCTAACCCGCGAGCTGTTTCAAATGTTGAGACTGTCTCAAGCTGAGACAGTCTCGAATACCCGCTTGATACTAGCCCTTCCGACCGGTAACTCTAACGAAACAAAAACGATAGCGCCTTGATCCGTGAAACTGTGGGCGGACTGCGGCGTCTCGCATTGTCCCAAGCCGTCCACCCTCTTGTCGGGACACATCTATAAGCTATGTAGTTTCATGGGATTACAGCGAATACATTTCCAGACGAAAAAGGGCACAAACTTGCACTCCTCGCTAGTTGGCAGTTTTTCTTCGGCATTTGGGGGATATTGTGGGTGTTTGGGGCACGATGATAGGGTTTCTCGGTGGTGACCGTAATTCGGTTTCCATCGCGAATCTTCATAAACGTGTCCTGGTCGCATCTGGCGTGCTGTCCCTCACCCTTTTTCTTGCCGTCGTCTTCTACCTGCGGCAAATTAGCGCCGCAGGCTCCCCGCAAAGCTATCTGTATCTGGAAGTTGGCGGTACACTCCTCAGCTTTTGCTACGCCGCCAATGCCCTGGTCCGCTTCCGGGGCACCCATGATCGCACGGCGCTGATTCTGGCCTTTGGGTTTGTCCTCTCGGGAATCATCGAGACTGTCGGGTGCTTTGGACTGAACGATTCGCTGAACTCCGGTGCCTTTGACCTCTCGCGCATCCCTATGGGTTGGATGGTGAGCCGGACATTGCTTGCTGTCCTACTACTTGCTGCTATCGCCGTCGAACGCTACATGCCCACGGCCCGGCAGCCGAGCAAGGAAACCGCCGCCGGGCTGCTTGTCGTTGCCCTGGCCGCCTACATGACAAGCGCCGCGTTTCTTGCTGCGCCCGCCGCGCCTGTGGCGCGTGCTGCTAACTTGCTATCTCGTCCTTGGGATTTGCTCCCGGCCGGGCTGTTCTTGATTGCTGCGGTCTGTTTCCGCGAGCGCCTCAAGAACGGTAGAGACAAGAAAGGCACTGCCAGCCTTTTTGATCACTCTCTTCTGATCGTGGCCTCTCTCAATGTCATCTGCCACGTATCAGCGGCATTTTCCCGACAGCTTTTCGACGGTCCCTTTTTTCTTTCGGAATTGACCAAGACATTCAGCTACGTCGTCATGCTTTCCGGCGCGCTGCTGGACCAAGCTCGCCTTTTCGAGCAGGTGCGCTCGATGGCCGTCACCGATCCACTCACGGGTTTGTCGAATTACCGCCGCCTCATCAGCGTTCTCGAAGCGGAGCTCGACCGCTCGCGCCGCACACAGCGGCCCTTCAGCGTCGTGCTTCTCGACATGGACGGCCTCAAGATCATCAACGACCAGTACGGACATCTGACCGGCAGCCGCGCGCTGGTGCGTATCTCCAAAATTCTCCGCAATCATTCGCGGGCGATTGACACCGCCGCACGATACGGCGGCGACGAATTCGCGCTGGTCCTCCCGGAAGCCGGCAAGGACGTTGCGTCGCGCGTCGTCTTTCGAATCCGCGAGCGTCTCTCCGCCGAGCCGGAGCACCCCGCGCTTTCCGTCAGTGCCGGTGTCGCGGCTTTCCCCGAAGATGGCGACACCCCGGAAAGACTTCTTGGTGCCGCTGACCGCGCTCTCTATGCCATGAAACACCCTGGCAGGAGCAGCGTTCAAAATCTCACGCGCATTGCCGCGTGCCTGTGAGGATGAGCAAAGCCATGCCTCACACGAAGAGATTTACGTTTCACAGAGTCGAACGACGCATCCCGATGGAAATTCCCGTTCTGATTGACGGCCATCGCGAGGCGCCGGGCTCGGAATCGACTTTTACTGAGAATGTGAGTGCGCGTGGCGCGCGCGTGGTCAGTGCGCGCCGCTGGGAACAAGGTGAACCCTTGGTTTTCGCCTCGCGCACTGGTGAGTTTCGCTCCTCGGGTCGTGTTGCTTACTGCCAGCCATTGCAAGGCGACGGCTTTGCCATTGGCGTGGAGTTCCTCGAACCGAAGGGGCGATGGGTTGTTCAATTCCCAAGATAGCTTGACGTAAAACGGCGAGCGGATAGGAGGGAAACGCCTGGAACAAAAAAGAAGACAGAAAACTGACGCAAAAGTTACAAGAAGTTCTGAAGCGCTTAGCGGATCCTAGAAAATCTGCTAAGCGCTTCATCCTTTTTGCCAACCATTTCGACTGGAATTTCCCGGTTACTCTTTTCTTGCTATCAGCATCAGACACTCTCCAAATAGAACAGCAGGGGAGAGCAGGATCGACAGAATCTCTTTGTTTCTCTCTTTCTGAGCGGGGTCTTTTTCCTTCCGGAATGCCAGGCGCGTGTAGAGCCACATCCACGGCGCGTAAATCGCATAGAAATAACTTACCGGCTTGATGTGGGTGTGCCTCACTTGCGTTAACCGGAAGCCGGACACGTGCAACTCGTAACGCAGTTCCGGGAATGTCGCGAGCCCGATATGATGAAGCGGATGCCGTGAGGATTCATTTAGTGGTCTGGCGTCGCGTCCGAAAAAACCGCTGCCGAAGAAACGTACGCGCGACCGGAGCGCCGTGATGTTTGGTGTCGTAAGGACCAGGATGCCGCCCGCCTTGAGGACGCGGCACATCTCACGCAGGAATGAGAAATGATTTTCGAGATGCTCGATCCCTTCCGTTGAAAAAACTGCTTCGAAACTCTGGTCCGGCCAGGGAAGGGTTACGTTAAGGTCTACTTTCGAGAACGCGTTTCCAAGACGCGTCGCTGCTTCGGGATCGACGTCGGCTCCGACCGCATGGAATCCCTTCTCGATCAACGCCAGCGTTAGTGCAGCTGAACCGCCGCACGGCGCGTCCAACACGTTCGCACCTGGCGCCAATCCAAGCGCCGGAAGTTGGTCCAAGACAGCTTTCTGAATCACCGTGAGTTCCCGGCTTATCATGCCTCTCGCCTTTTCTTGAGCACGTCCTCGTAAACGAGAATGGTGTTTTCGACCATGCGAGCTGCCGAAAAACGATGCTCCACTTCGCGGCGGCCGGTCTCGCCGAGCTTCTTTCGAAGTTCTTCATCATCGATCAGGCGCAACATCATGGCGGCAAACTCCTTGCCGTTGGGTTCCACCACCAACGCGGTTCGTTCGCCATCCACGACTTCGTCGAGCGCCCCACGCTTTGTCGAAATGCAAGGCAAGTCTGCGGCCATCGCTGCTTGCAATGCGGTTCCCAGGCCTTCAAACTCCGACGGAAACACAAACGCATCGAGCGCCGCGTACACTTGAGCAACTTCCTTTACGAACCCTGGGAAAAGCACCGCTTCTGCCTGGCCAAGCCGTCTTGTAAGAGCCTCGAGTTCCGCGCGGCAGGCGCCGTCTCCTGCGAGCAGCAGCCGCGCCTCCGGATGCAGAGTTCTTACCAGAGGAAGCGCTTCGATCAAGTGCCGCTGTCCCTTTTCAGGCACAAAAACGCTGACGCATCCGAACAAGAATTCGCTTTCTCGTACGCCCCAGTGTTTCCGCGCGCTGCTTCGCTGTTCTGGTGTTCGCAATGGGCAGATTTCCACGCCTTCATTCACGATCGAAATTCTCTCTGCCGCAATGCCTGAATCAACCAGGCTCTGTGCCACATCTTTACTGTTGGCGAGGAATCGTTCCACGGCGCGGTACCGAGCCTGCGACACTGCATTTTTCTGAAGCGGGAATCCAATTCGGCGAGAGAGCAGTAACGGAAGCCGCGCGTGAGCCCTCGCCAGCCATGCGGCCGTCAAAGCGTGCGGCTCATTCAAATGAACAAGCTCGAACCGTTTTCGCGCCGTAAGTTTGCGCATCTCGACAGCTGTCCAGCCGCGCAAACCGAATCGTGGAACCTGATGAACTTTGACACCAGCCTCTGCGGCCCGATTCGCAAGCGGCGAATCGCGCGCCGCCAGCAACTCGACCTCATGCCCGCGCTCGCGCAGTCCACGGAGCGTCAGCAGCGCCTGACTTTGCCCGCCGCGCCATTCCCGCTCCAGATCCACATAGAGCACATTCATGGCGTCCGAGCCCCACCCGTGCGGCGCTCCGCCTCAATGAGCCTCCCGAGCTTCTTGAATTTCAACCACGTCCCGCGCGCCGCCATTCGCGAGATCAGCCATCCACGATAGCCCTCCAGAAACCCGAGATACATCACGTAATTTTGAAACCAGCTCCAGGGCGCCGCCAGCCACATGGCCGCTCTCCAGCTTCGCTTGCCCTGCGAAAACATCTCTCCGGCGATGACCGTTGTATAACTCTCGATCTTCGCTTCGTGTTCCGCGAACGTCCGGATCGTGTAGTGCAGCAGGTTTCCACTCAGCCGGCCTGCCTTTCCTTCGAATCGCAGCGCCGAATGGATCATTCCGGAAAAGCTTGCCTTGTCTCTCCGGTAAAGCCTTCGCTGAAAATCCGGATACCATCGCGAATGATGGATCCACGCGCCAAGATACCAGGTGAGGCGCGCCATTTCGTAAACTGAGAATTCCGGTTCGCTCTGCTTCCACCCCAGCAGGGAGTTGCGCAGTTCACTGCTGAGTTCTTCATCGGCGTCCAGGAGAAAAATCCAATCATTCCTTGCGCGTGAGGCCGCATAGTTCTTTTGATCGGCGTGGTTGGTGAAAGGCCGTTCAAAGAAGGAAACACCGCCCGCCTTCGCAATTTCCACCGTGCGGTCCTTGCTCCCTGAATCTACAACGACAATTTCGTCAGCGACCCCCGCAAGCGAAGCCAATGCGCGCGGCAGGTTATGTTCCTCATTGAAAGTGATCAGGCAGGCGGAGATGCGATTCATCGGACTCCGGACAATTGTGAAATCGGCGCTAGTATCTCACAAAGCCAACCTTGACAATCGAAACACGGATGGAACTGCTTTGCGCAGAAGCAAACTCAACCTACTTCGGCTGGAAATTAACACGGATTATGCTGGTGCCGATTCGGAATTCAGTACCATCCCGCAGCATGGCCGCGCGTACGCGTTCTTCGTCGAAGAATGTACCGTTGGTCGAATCCAGGTCCTTCAGATTGATGTGCGTGTCCCGTACTTCCAGCAGGCAGTGATGCCTCGAAATTTCAGGATCATTCAGCGGAATGTCCGCGCCTTTGCGGCCCAGCGTGACGCGCGGCTTGCTGAGTGTGTGCTTCTCGCCTTTCGATGGTCCTGACAGAATGCTGAGAACGACCTTCGCTTTTTCAGGCAGCCGCACTCCTGGATCGGGCGGTGGCAAATTTAAATTCGAACTCGTGGCGCTTGCCCTCGCAAACGAGGGAAGCGGCGACATGACCACCGTGGAATCCACGCGCCGCTTGATCTCCACGATGGTGCTCTTACCGCACTTCGAACATTTGAACTGCACCTTCGAATGGCCGCCGAACTGCCCATCCTTCAGTAAATGCTCCGCGCCGCAATGAATGCACGCCGTCTGCATACTTCAAAATTAACACTATCAAAGATCCTAAGTTGCGCCCCCCGCATTTGCCGGTCGGAAAAGTTAATCCGCGCTGCCCCGCCTGCAGCCTGCGCTGCGAACCCGCCTGCGTGCAGGAACTTGTGCTACGATTAAACATTCCAGACCAATCAGGAGAGCCTGCGTGTCCGATCATATTTCGCGCAAAGAACTGAAGCACGACAAAATCAAGGAAACCATCGAGCACGGCGCCGAAGCCGTCATTTCTCACGGACAGTTCACGCTCATCGTCGTGGTTATTGCCCTGTTCGCAGCTCTGGGCTATGGCGGCTGGCGTTTTTACATCGATCGCCAGACCGTGGAAGCGTCCGCCGCTTTCGATACCGGCATGAAAGCCTACCAGGGCCGAATCGCCCCGGTTCCTGACGCCGCCGATCCCAATGCGCCGTTCTATCCCGATGAGTCCGCGCGCGCGCAGGACGCCATGCAAAAATTCATAAAGGTAGCCGACAAGTATCCCAGCACGAATCCTGGAAAACTTGCGCGTTACTACTCCGCGCTTTGTCTCGAGAATCTCGATCGTCACAATCAGGCACTCGAGGAACTGAAGAAGATCAGCGGAGGCGGTGACAAGGAGCTCGCGGCTATGGCGCAGTATCAGATGGCGATCATCTACTCCCGCACCGGCAAGCCCGACGATGCCGTCAAAATCTTTCGCGCCTTGGCGGACAAACAGAGCGCTCTCGTGCCGCGCCCGCTGGTTCTGCTGGAGCTTGCTGGTGTTCTTCGCAGTTCAAACCCGAAAGAGGCCGCCGGCATCTATCAGCAGATCAAGAAGGAATTCCCGGACACCTCCATTGCGGATCAAGCGGATCGCGGCCTGGATACTCTTTTGCCGAAATCCTGATCCACTCCGCTCCTAAGATTGCGGACGGACCATCTGGAATATGACGGAGCGGCCCATCGAACTGGTTCCCCATCCCGCTCCCTGGGCGATGCGCGCGGAACTCTCGCGCGGCCGGCGCTACCCGGAGCCGCCTCATCCTTACCGCAGCGCCTACGCCCGTGATCGCGATCGCATCATCCATTCCCGCGCTTTTCGCCGCCTGGAAGCCAAGACGCAAGTCTTCACCACGCGATACTCGGACCATTTCCGCAATCGGCTGACCCACACGCTCGAAGTTGCGCAGATTGCTCGCACCGTCACCGCGGCGCTGGGCCTGAACACCGAGCTTGCCGAAGCCCTTGCTCTCGTCCATGACATTGGCCATCCTCCGTTTGGCCATGCCGGTGAACGCAAGCTGGACGAATTGATGCGCGCGCACGGCGGCCGTTTCAATCACAATTTGCATGCGCTGCGTATCGTCGAACAGTTCGAGCAGCGCTATCTCGATTTTCCGGGTTTGAATCTCACGTTTGAAGTTCGCGAAGGCATCATCAAGCATTCGCGCGATTATTCCGGGGCGGAATTCCCCCAATTGGCCGAATACCTGCTGGATTTGCGCCCTCCCCTCGAAGCGCAACTCATCGACTGGGTCGACGAAATTGCTTACAACACCGCGGATATCGACGATGCCCTCGAAGCCGAGCTTCTCGATCTCGCTGTCTTGCGCAGGGAAGTTGGATTTTTTGGCGAAGCCTACGCACAGGTCGATTCCACGCATCCCGGCGCACGCGAAAAACTCATCTTCAACGAAGCCCTCAAACGCGTTCTCGATGCGCTGGCTACTGATCTTATTGAGACTACCCAGCAGCGCGTCCTGGTCTCCAGTGCCTCATCCGTGGAAGACATACGCCGGGCGCCGAAGCGCCTCGCCGGCTTCAGCGAAGCTGCGGGCGCGCGCAATCGCGAGCTCAAGCGCTTTCTCTTCGCGCACATCTATAACCACGTTGCCATTGCCGAGGACCGCGACCGCTCCGTGAAATGTTTGGAAGAACTCTTCATGTACTACTTAGGGCGGAAGGGATCGATGCCGGCTTCCTACGAAGAGCGTGCGCGGACGGAACCGCGGCATGTAATCGTTTGCGATTACATCGCCGGCATGACCGACCAGTTCCTCCTTCGCCAGCATCACGAGCATTAGGTAGTTCGCTCGGCGACAAATCAGCTGCGTCTCATTGATTGCAGGAGAAGTTATCTGCCAAATCTGAACGAAGTCCTCGATACGTTGGAGAAATTGTACGGGCCGCAAAAAGCCGTTGGTCCCGCGGATCCCTACGAAATGATTCTGTATTTGAATTCCGGGTATCCGGCTACGGACACGTCTTGTTCAGAGGGATTTGAAGCTCTGAAACGAGAGGCCGGATTGAAGCCGGAAGAGATTCTGGCGGCGTCCAACGCAAGACTGGCGAGGTTGCTTCGGCTCGGAGGAATCGTTCCCGAGCAGCGGGCGGCTAGACTGCACGAAATCGCCCGCAAAGTGAAGTCTGAATTTGGCGGGGATCTCAAGGCCGAACTGAAGAAACGGGTGCGAGAAAAATATCAAACGAGCAAAGGCATTCACAGCGCAAAAAAGATCCTCCGGGAGTTTCCCGTGATTGGAGAGCCAAGCGCGGACAAAATCCTCCTGTTTTCAAAGCTGGCTCCCGTGGCGGCTGTGCCTTCGGCCTGCCTTGGCGTGCCGATGCGGCTCTGGTTTGGCAAGGAGGGGAAAAGTTACGCCGCCGATTACCGCAAGGTGCGGGAAAAGTTGGACGCGGAACTCCCGAGGACCCTTGAAGCGAGGCAGAGGGCGTATCTCTTGCTGAAGAAGCATGGACAGGAAATCTGCAAGAGGTCCGCACCCAAATGCGAGATTTGTCCATTGACGGCGCAGTGCGCGTATATTCAGTTGATGGCTGCGGATAACAACGTGCAGTGAAATGCAACGCCCCGCACTTCGTTCTTGGAAGTACGGGGCGCCCGGTAACGATTTGAGGAATCTCTAATCGGCCCGCATTAGGCCGTTCGATCCTAAAACCGAATAAACGGTCCGAAGGCCACCCGCGCATTATGGTGTGTACCTCCGGCGAAATAAATCTCGTCGCCGGCCTCCAGTCGCAGACCAACCGGCCCAAGATGCCCTTCCACGCCCGCGCCCGGGTAAACCGCGCCACTGACGTTGTTTGACCGCAGGTTGTTCACGGAATCCGTAAACGTTCCGAAAGAAGCCGGCCGTGGATCCAGCCGGAAATTAACAAAGCCGCCCTTGAGCGTGAGGAATGGCCGAATCGCCCCATGGCCGGCTATGATTTTTGGCCCAAACAGCCCGTGAAGTACTTTGAGACTGCTGTTTGCCACCGTGACTGTGCAGCCCGTGCTCAGGCAGTGGTCGGTGAACCCCTGGTCGAAATCGTAACTCATCTCTCCTTCAAGCATGACGTGAGAGAACGCCTTATAGCCCGCACGCGCTCCAAGTCCTGCCATATTCGTGTTCGTTTGCGAGAGGCGGAAATAGTCAGCATAGGCGCCAACTTGAAAATGATCTTGCGCCGAGGCCAGCGGCACCAGCCAGCCTGCGAAGAATAGCAATAGGGCGACACGCTTCATTCGTGTTCTCCTTGCACACAGTTAGTATGAATTACAGAATGCAGCGGGCTGGCTTCGGCTGGGGAGAAGCTGCTGCTTCTTCCCCTTAGATGAGAAACCGTGGCGCAGAGTTGCCAGGGTGGTTAGAGGACTCTCACGATCCGCGTGCCAGCGTCAGTAGGAGCGTCAGGTAACGCTTCAGTTTTTGCGTGATAAGAAAATTTTCCTTCACGTGTTCGTGTCCGTGCTCCCCCAGCTTCGCGGCAATCTCCGGATGCGACAGCAAAAAACGTATCTGATACGCCGTGCCTTCCACCGAGTGCGACAGCAATCCGGTGTGCTTGTGAATGATCTGAATCGGTATTCCGCCGACTGCCGAAGCTACCACTGGTTTTTTTTTCCACAGCGCTTCCGAAACCGTGAGTCCGAATCCCTCGCGCAAGCTTTTCTGGAGCACGATAGTCGACGCGCGCTGCAACGCATTCACTTCCAGCGGCGCCCAAGCCGGTAGCTCCAGCACTTTGATGTCCGGGTCGCCATCCGCTTCTCGCAAGACTTCTTTTAATACCACTGCGCCTTCAGGATCATCCGAGGCGCTGCCCCCTGCAAGAACTAGTTGGCAATCGAAATATCGCTTTACGATACGGTAAGCGCGGATCACGCCGACAGGGTCCTTCAGCCGGTCGAACCGCGATATTTGCGTCAGGATCGTGCGCTGCGAATCAATCCCATAACGCGCCAGCACTTGCCCGATGAATTCCTGCTCCAATTCGCAATTCTTTTCCGATAGCGGATCGATGGCCGGATAAAAAAGATACTGTGGGATCGGAAGCTGCCGCGAGAATTCCGGCGAGGAAAACATCGCGCCGTCATATTTCGAAACAAATTGTTCGAGGAAATCCCACACCGTTCGATTGGGATGCGAAAGATCGATGTGGCAGCGCCACACCCAATGATTTGCGCCTGGCTTGCGCGCCTCGATGAGCGCCGCTGGCTGTGGATCGTGGATCACCACGAATTCCGCATCCAGTGGCAGCCTCTGGCGATTCTTCTCGTTGTAGGCCAGGAAAATATCGAAGTCTCTTTGACTGGCGTGGTAGGGCGCTCCGTGCAACGCGTTGTGAAAAGCCTTGGTTACCTCAAAAAAATCCCCGCCTCCGCTCATGACTTCCCATTTGATGTTCAGGTCCAGTTCTTCCGCCAGCGGCACCAGGCGAGTGAGGATTTCCGCTACGCCGCCGCCAACGGCCGTCGAATTGACCATCTGGATGCTCCGCCCGCGCAGCGGCGTCGCCAGCGCGCGCAGCTCCTCGATTTCACCTGCGCCAAGCAGCTCGGCGTAATCATCCAGCGGTATGCGCCCGAGGGTCAGCACTTCGCTCATGCCTTTCTCCTTTCGCGGTCGATGAGCCGGAGCAGTTTGGCGCGTGTGCTGTCCAGCGTGTTCGTGTAAATATCGATGTTGTTTACGCTCTCGGCCAGTGTTCGCAGGCCAAGGCCGTCGGCCAGCCAGTGCGAGAAGTCGTTGGTCCGGAGCTGTAGCCTCAGCCGTGAAGAAATAAAATGAAAATAGAAACCGGAATGGCTTAGAAGCGCGATCCCATGGCGAAATTCATCCAGCGTTTGGGCGCTCCGGCCAAGAGGGGCGGTGACTTCCACGCTTTCGCAAAAATAGAAGCGCTCCAGCGCGGACTGGCTCGCGAAGTGCGGATACGTCGCGCAATAGTCGGCAACCACGCGGCACAAATCGCTGCGCAGCGCCGCGATTGAAACGTAGTCGCGAATGTCGAGCGCCGCAAGCTGTTCGGCGAGGTCGTTCCGGTTCGTGTCCGAAAGCACCCATTGGGCGAAGTCGTTCGAAAAACCTTCCGTCAGGAAGTGGTGGCTGCCCAGCGTTTGAAACGTGTGGTGAAAAATGGATGCGTCGCTGCAGTGCTCCAGCCCCGTCAGCAATTCTGCAAGCGTGCCGGCCGATTGGTTGCCGATTCGCGTGAGATAGGAAACGGTAACGAATTCGAACGGGGTTTCTGCGGTGTTCACGCGAGAGACTCCTTCCTCCTGGAGAGTGAGGCAGCGCTCCCGCGACGCGGAAAAATGGAAGATGCACCTCCATCGGGCCGGATCATGTTGCCTGGGGCGCCTCCATGCGCTCCGTCAATTCGACGCGAATCTCCGTGAGATCGGAGAGAAGATTGGCTGCCCAGCGGTAGATGTTGTGCTCGCGCACCGTGTGCCGCATCCGCTGCATCCGCCGGGCTTGCTCTTCCTCAGGCATCTCCAGTGCCCTATGAATGGACTCCGCGAGTTGCGAGATGTCATAGGGATTGACCAGCAGCGCATCCGACAGTTCGTGCGCCGCACCCGCAAAAGTGCTCAGGATCAGCGCCCCTTGATTGTCTTCGCGTGAAGCCACATATTCCTTGGCCACCAGATTCATTCCATCGTGTAGCGAGGTCACCATGCAGAAGGACGAGGCGCGGTAAAAGCGCGCAATCTCTTCGTGCGAATGGTGCTTCTTGCGAAACACGATGGGTTTCCAGCGCGCCGTCTGGAACCGCGCGTTGATGCGCTCCGCTTCGGCGCTGACTTCGTCGAGAAAATTCTTGTAGCGCTCAATGTCCGTTCGGCTGGGGGCACCGATTTGCGCAAAGGTCAACCGCTGCTGGTAAGCGGGATTGAGCTCAAAAAAACGCTCCAGGGCGCGGAAGCGCTCGAGGATCCCCTTGGTGTAGTCAACACGATCGACACCCACTCCGAGGAGCGACGCCTCAACGTGCATTTCGGCGCAGAGCGCGGCGCGTTCTTCACCGGAGTTGCGTGATGCGCTGGCCGCATGCGAATTCTCCGGGAATGCCACGCTGATGGGATAGGGCCGCACCCTCGTAATGTGGCCTTGCCGGTTCACGGCAAAGCGGTCCCATTCCGTGAGCGCTTCGACCGCGCGGTCCACTGTCTCCAGAAAATTGTTGCAGTGCGATTGAATATGAAAACCTATGAGGTCGGCGCCGAGGAGCCCATCGACGAGTTCGCGCTGCCACGGACAGATTCCGAAAACTTCCGCGTTCGGCCAGGGAATATGCCAGAAAATTGCTACTCGAGCGTCGGGCCGCGCGTCCTTCACCATTCGCGGCAGCAGCGCGAAGTGATAATCCTGCGCGAGAAGTATCGGCGATTCGGTGCCTTCCATTTCCTGCAGCACGGCGTCCGCAAACCGCCGGTTGATTTTTTGATACTGCAGCCAGTCTTCGGGACGAAACACCGGGCGTGTGTGTGCAATGTGTGCGAGCGGCCACAATCCTTCGTTCGAAAATCCCTCGTAATAGCCTTTGTCCTCCTCGTCGCTAAGCCAAACGCGGCGCAGCGTGTAACTCGGATGATCGGGCGGAACTCGCAGGTGATCGTGAGCATCCACAACTTCGCGGTCGGCGTTGCCGGAGCCATTGGCAATCCACGTGCCGTTGCACGCCAGCATCAGCGGCTCGAGCGCCGTGACCACGCCGCTCGCGGGCACGATCATGTCGATGGATTTGTCCTTTTCATTGAAGACGTGCATGTACGGCTCACGATTCGAAACCAGGAATAGCGGTTTTTCCTGGAGCTTGTTTCGCAGGCTGACCCGCAGGCGCTCGGCTGTCCAAATCGAGGCGTTCGAATCGCGCAACCGCGCCTCTTCCTCCGCGACTGCCCGCGCCGTGTTCAGATCATTGGCCAGGTGCGTCACTTCGTGATGTAGTTGATCCAGGATTTCGCCTTTCGGCAGCGGCGGCGCCGTGCTCGGCTGTCCCGTTCGCAGCGTTCGCAGCCAATTTGCCGTGCGCATCAGCGGCTCCGTAAACGTCCACCGGACCAGGACCAGCGCGAGTCCTGTAATCAGCAACGTTTGAATGAGCGCGTTCAGCAGAGAGTCGCGTAGTGTGTGGGACACCTGCTTGTCGATATAACTCGTGTCATGGAAAAGAGCCAGTGTGCCCACAACTGTTCCATTGCGATGAAGCGGCAACGCGTAGATGTGTACAGGAATTTCTTCTTCCGGCGTCAGGGAAGGCGTTTGCTCAGCGCTCAGAAACTCGCCGACGCCGGCGTCCTTCTGGGAAGCCCGAGTCGCTGTCATCGGCCGCAATTTGAAGGCGGGCGACAGCCCAGGCGTAATCGCCAGCACGCCGCCTGTGCTGCTGTACACCGCTACGCCCTTCAAGTGTTCGCGCTGGCCGAAGCGCTCGACCAGACGTTGCAAGTTCTTGTCGGGCCCGCGGTCGAGCAGTGGCTCCACGCTTTCCTGAAGACTTTCGCCGAGAATCGCCGCCCGGCGCGAAAGGTCGCTGCGCAAGAGACGTTTTTCCGTGCGCACCTGGTAGCCGGCAAAAAGTAAGGACACTACGGCGACGCTCACAATCAAGGGCAAGACGATTTTCAAAGTCGTACGCATCAGACTCCTCAACGCGCATACGTGAAAACGAGCCTTTTCATTAAGATGGGCCGACTGAGAGAACAAAAACGTGCCGTAAGGGCTGGGAGCCGGCGGCTGCAAACGGTTCAGAACTATAGGTGACCGTACTCATTATGGGCACGAAATGAGCCAAAACTGGAGAGTTTTCCACCGCCACTTGTAAATCTCCTCAAATCAATGAGATGCGCGAAATGGGGCAAATGGTTACAAAGAGTGATCGCGTACTAGTGCTATGAAAATCTTGCCGCACTCACATTGTCCAGTGCAGGATTGACCCAGCCTGCGCTTGAAAGTAGGATTTGGCTGCGATTTTTTCCAAATTTGTGGGCGGCCAGGAAAAAGTAGAGGAGGCACCGTGTATTGTTCCAAGTGCGGCGGCGTGATGGCGGCTGGCGCTGCGTTTTGCTCGAATTGCGGCCAATCGTTTGCCGTTGCCGCTGCGCCGTTGCGCGCGCCGATAGCGAGTGCATCGGTTGCGGCACCCGTGGGAGGTGGCGCAGCGGTCGTTCCCGCCTATGCCGAATACGCAGTGCCGCGCGTAGAGTACGCCGGATTTTGGTTGCGTTTTCTTGCGCTCCTCATTGACAACATTGTGCTGGGCTTGGGCCTCATTTTGATATTGATCCCGCTGATTTTTCTGACCGGATTGCACGAACTCCTCGGCCAGTTTCATCCCGACGAAGAGTTGAATGATGCCGGCATCTTCGTGCTCATGGGTTTTGTCTTTCTTCTCGCCACCGCCAGCTTGGTTCTGACGTGGTTGTACCACGCGCTGATGGAGAGCTCGGAGTGGCAAGCCACGCTCGGGAAAAAAGCCCTGGGTCTGGTAGTGACGGACATGGCTGGACAGCGCGTCAGCTTCGCTCGCTCGACGGGAAGACACTTTGGCAAGATCATTACCAACATGGTGCCCGCATTTATCGGTTACATCATGGCGGGATTCACCGCGAAAAAGCAGGCGCTGCACGACATGCTAGCGGGCTGCCTCGTGCTGCGGCGAAACAGTTAAAGAAAAGCTGGGAAACCAGTTATCAGCCGCCCGCCGTTGTTCTCCTTATCTGTTAGCGTCGAAGCCGCTGCCGATGGAAGCCGCCACCAAGCCGTCAACGCTGGGAAGCATTCTCCGGCAGCGTTGTCCCCGCTGCCGCCTGGGCGGAATTTTCCGCCACTCCATCCTCCGGGGATTCCCAAAGATGTGCGAGCGCTGTTCGATCTGCGACCTCAAGTTTGAACGGGAACCAGGCTATTTTCTGGGCGCCATGTACTTCAGCTTTGCCTTGGGCGTCTTGGTCATGGCGCCAATCGCTGTGCTGCTTTGGTATTTGACGGGATGGCGGATCTCCAAAGTTATCCTCTGGGCCGTCATACTATTCCTGCCGTTCGCGCCCACAATCACGCTTTTTGCCCGCGTGCTTTGGATCTATCTTGACCAGACCATCGATCCCGAACCGCTACGTTAGCTTGCGAGACCGGCCCGCCGGCCTGCCGAGCTTAGGAGCGCCAGTACTAGGCATGGGCGGTGACGAACAGGGTGCAAAATCGCGCAGAAGCCGCGCACCCTTCCTTGACTTGGCAGTGAGTCGACTCAATAATGGTAAAGCATGAGCGTACGCGCCGGAGGCGCTGAAGAAATGTTCCTTGATGTCAAGGAATTGGCCGTTCACAAGCTGCGCATCCGGAAGACCTATGCCCCGGGCAGCATCGATTTTCATTCCGCGGAGATCAAGCAAGTCGAACCGCTGGAAGTGACCGCCGCGGCAGAGTTGCTGGAATCGCAGATTCGCATCGAGGGCAACCTCGAAACGAAGATCGAGCTAGTATGCGCGCGCTGCCTCGAGCCGGTCGTCGAAGATGTCAGCCGCTCCTTTGACCTCTTTTATGCCCCGCTTCCGAAGGATGCCAAGCCGAAAGAAGACCGGCTGAAGGACGACGACACGGAGATCGGTTTTTACCAGGGCTCAGGGCTCTTCCTGGCGGACGTAATCAAGGAGCAGGTGCTTCTGGCATTGCCCGTAAAAGTCATTTGCCAGAGCGACTGCCGGGGGCTGTGCCCGAATTGCGGCGCGAACCTGAACCACGAAGAGTGCCGCTGTGAGACCCACGCGACGGACCCTCGAATGGCCCCTCTCGCGCGCCTCAAGCAGGACTGGCTCAAGAAACAATAGTTTCCCAGGGCTGACAAGCCCTATATAATCCGCCCAACGAGGCGGCAAAAAAGAGGTGTATTGCTATGCCTAACCCCAAACGACGGCATTCGAAGCGTAGGACCAGCACGCGGCGCGCGCACGACTTTTTGTCCAAGCCCGCTATGGCCAAATGTCCGAATTGCCATGAAATGAAACAGCCGCACCAGGTTTGCCCTCATTGCGGATACTATAAGGGCAAAGCGGCGCAAGAAGCGGCATCGTAAGGATTTCGCGTCTCTCTCGCTTAGCCTGCGGGCAAGAATCCCATGATCACCATCGCCGTTGACGCCATGGGCGGAGACCACGCGCCCCGCCCCGAGGTCGAAGGGAGCGTGCTGGCTGCGCGCGAATTTGGCGTGCGTATTTTGCTTGTTGGCCAGCCGAACGTGGTGCGAGGGGATCTGGCGAGACACGCCGCGCCGAACTTGCCCATTGAGATCGTGCCGGCCAGCGAAGTGATCAGCATGCAAGACCACCCCGCCCAGGCGTTCCGGCGGAAGAAGGACAGTTCGGTGCATGTGGCGGCGCGTCTGGTGCGCGAGGCCAAGGCCGACGGGATGGTCAGCGCAGGGAACACTGGCGCGGTCATGACCGTGGCGAAGTTCTTGCTCGGAACTCTGGAATCGGTGGATCGCGTGGCGTTGGCTGCGCCGTTTCCCAACGCCAAGGGCGGCGTCTCCGTCCTCCTGGATGTGGGCGCAAACGTCGATTCGCGGCCCGAGCATCTGGTGCAGTTTGCGGTCATGGGCGAGGTCTACTATCGCGCCACGTTTGGCAACAAGCGTCCTCGCGTGGGTCTGCTTTCCGTCGGCGAAGAAGAGATCAAGGGCAATGAGCTAACCCGCGAAGTTTATGCGCGGCTAAAGAAAAGCCCGGTCCATTTTGTCGGAAACGTGGAAGGCGGCGATTTGTTTTCCGGCAACGTGGATGTGATCGTTAGCGATGGTTTCGTGGGGAATATCGCCCTCAAGATTTGCGAAGGTCTCGCGTTTCAGATTTTCGGCTTGCTGCGAAGATCCATCGACAGTTCGCTGGTTTCGCAAGTGGGCGGAATGCTTTCGAAAGGGGCCTTTAAGGCGTTGAGAAAGACGATTGACTACACGGAGTACGGCGGCGCCCCGCTTTTGGGCGTGCGCGGCGTTTGCGTCATCGGGCATGGGCGTTCGAACGCCAACGCCGTGAAAAACGCCATTCGCGTGGCCGCGGGACTCGCCCGAGCACGCATGAACGAAAAAATCGAACAGGAGCTCTCCGCCGCCGCGGTCGTCGCGTGACGGCGCAAGAGTAAGGATTAGCTATGGGCAAAGTCGCATTCGTGTTTCCGGGACAAGCTTCGCAATACCCGGGTATGGGCAAGGAACTGGCGGGAAAGTATCCCGCAGCGAAGGCCGTTTTTGACGAGGCCGATAATGCGCTGGGCTTCTCGATCTCCAGGATGTGCTTCGAAGGCACCGAGGAGGACCTCAAGCTGACGGCGAATACCCAGCCGGCGATTTTGACTTGCTCTGTTGCCGTCTGCCGTGTGCTCGCGGAGAAGGGCCTGACGCCCGATTTCGTGGCCGGGCACAGTCTTGGTGAGTATTCGGCGCTGGTGGCCGCAGGCGCGCTGGAATTTGCCGACGCCGTCCAGCTCGTTCGCAAGCGTGGCGCCTACATGCAGGATGCGGTTCCTGCGGGCGTCGGCGCGATGGCCGCAATCATGGGTTTGTCCCCGGCCGTCGTAGCGGACGCCTGCAAGCGCGCCGCGCAGGGCGAAATTTGTTCGGCGGCCAACCTGAATTCGCCGGACCAGACGGTCATCTCCGGGCACGCCGCCGCCGTGAAACGAGCGGTGGAGATAGCTTCGCAGCTCGGCGCCAAGCGCGCGGTGATTCTCGCGGTCTCTGCGCCTTTCCATTCGGCGCTGATGATGCCCGCTCAGGAAAAGCTGGAAAAAGACTTGAAGCAAACCGCGTTTGGCCCGTTGCGCGTCCCGCTTGTCACCAATGTGGATGCCGACACCATCGAAACCGGCGACGAAGCCTGCCATGCCCTGATCCGCCAGGTCACCATGCCGGTGCGCTGGGAAGAGTCCGTTCGCCTGTTGATCGATGAGGGCGTGAACACCTTTGTGGAACTAGGGCCGGGACGCGTGCTGACCGGATTGTTGCGGCAAATCGAACGTTCGGTGGCCACCTTAAACGTAGAAGACGAAAAAAGTTTAGCCGCCACAGTAGAAAAAATCGCCGGCGCCCGTTCCGACGCTGCTTGATCCCGCTGTAGCTCAGGCCTTGAGGCCTGAGGCTTTTCTGCAGCCAGGCCCGAACGTATCAAGACGGCACAAGCCTCACCACTGAAGGGGTGAGCTACAGAGCTAAAGCAAATGTTCAGTCTGAAAGACAAAGTCGCCCTGGTAACCGGAGCCTCCCAGGGCATTGGCCGCGACACCGCCCTGGCTATCTCCCAAGCCGGCGCAAAAGTTGCCGTAGCCGCGCGCAACGAAGAAAAACTCGCCGCGCTAGTGGCAGAAATTTGTGCCGCGCGTGGTGAAGCCGTCGCCGTAAAAATGGACGTAGCCGACGCCGAACAGGTAAAAGCTGGCTTCAAGCAAGTCATCGAAAAATACGGCCGTCTGGATATTCTCGTGAACAACGCCGCAATCACCCGCGACGGCCTCGCGCTTCGTATGAAGCTGGACGACTGGGAAGCCGTCATTCGAACCAATTTGACCGGCGCCCATTTCTGCATCCAGCAAGCGCTCGCCACCATGATGCGCGCCCGCGCCGGCCGCATCATCAATATCGCCTCCGTCGTCGCGCAAATGGGCAACGCCGGCCAGGCCAATTACGTCGCCGCAAAAGCCGGCCTGATCGGCCTGACCAAAGCCATTGCCATCGAAATTGCTTCGCGCAACATCACCGTCAACGCTGTCGCACCGGGCTTCATCGAAACGCCCATGACCGATGTTCTCGGTGACAAAGTGAAGGAAGACTTGAAAACGCGCATCCCGTTAGGCCGCATGGGTTCCGCCCGCGACGTAGCCGCCGCAATCGTCTTTCTAGCCAGCGACGAAGCCGGCTACATCACCGGCCACGTCCTCGACGTAAACGGCGGAATGTATCTGGCGTAGGAGGTCGAATGCTCCAGGCCACGGTCAGGTGGGGCAAAGAACCAGGCGTCGTCCTGAAGCCTCACAGGTTTCGGAATGGCAAATTCAAGGCCAGCGAATTTAAGGGCGGCAGAAGTGAGTGGGCGGCCTCCGAGGAAGATCTGAAAGGGCTTTTAAGAAAGGGATGGTCGATTCGGATGAGCAATCCAGACAGCGACTACCACCGGGCACCGAGCCTAATAATCCCTGCCTTTGTGCGAGGTTGGTGAACCCCAAAAGTTGACCTTGGGGGGCGGGGTAAATAGAATGGGCAGGTTGCCCAGAGGGGCCCAAGCCAACGATTTTGGCGCGGCTGTACTCCGCGCGCGTAGTGCAGGCAAGCAAGCCTGGGAAACGAAGACACAAGTCTACAGATAGTGCGATTAACGATCGCGGAGGAATGGGAATGGCCAGCGTAGAAGAACGCGTGAAGCAGATTATCGTCGAGCAGCTCGGCGTGGATGAGGCGGAAGTGACGCCCACGGCGTCCTTTGTGGACGACCTGGGCGCGGATTCGCTCGACCAGGTGGAATTGGTGATGGCGTTTGAAGAAGCCTTCGGCATCGAAGTGCCGGACGAGGACGCCGAAAAAATGACCACCGTGAAAGACGCCGTCGAATACATCGACAAACACGCCAAAGGTAAGTAAGCCACGGAATTCACACCTCAACAGGGAGCGTTGGAAATTTGACTCGACGAGTCGTAGTCACGGGTGTTGGACTGGTCTGCGCGCTGGGCATCGGCACGGAGGAATCGTGGAAGAATCTCCTCGCCGGGCAAAGCGGCATTGGACTGATCACCCAGTTCGATACGACGGGCTTCGATTGCAAGATTGCCGGTGAGATCAAGAATTTCGATCCCTTCCAGTGGATTGAGAAAAAAGAACTCAAGAAGATGGGCCGCTTCATCCAGGTGGCGCTGGCCGCTGCGGATTTCGCGGTCAAATCGGCCAACTGGAAAAAAGAAGATTCGGACCTGGACGAAGTCGGCGTTTACGTTTCTTCCGGCATCGGCGGGTTTGACATCATCGAGCGCGAACACTGGAAACTGGTGCAAGGCGGACCGGGCAAGATTTCACCTTTCTTTATTCCTTCCGCAATCGTCAACCTTGCTTCCGGGCATATCTCGATTCGCTACGGCGCGCGCGGGCCGAATTCCGCCACCGCGACGGCTTGCTCCGCTTCCGCGCACGCTATCGGCGATTCCTTCAAAATTATCGAGCGCGGCGCCGCGGAGATGATGATCTGCGGCGGGACGGAAGCGACCATCACACCGATGGGCATCGGCGGATTCGCTTCCATGAAGGCGCTTTCGACGCGCAACGACGATCCCGCGCACGCCTGCCGCCCGTGGGATGCCGGCCGCGATGGATTTGTGGTCGGCGAGGGCGCGGGGATTGTGATCCTTGAATCGCTCGAACACGCGCAGAAGCGCAATGCGCCGATCCTCGCGGAAATTGTCGGCTACGGAATGTCCGGCGATGCCTACCACATCACGCAGCCCGCCGAAAATGGTGACGGCGCCTACCGCGTGATGCGCGCCGCGATCAAGGATGCAAAGCTGACGCCCGACGACATCGGCTACGTGAACGCGCATGGCACTTCGACGCCGATTGGCGACGTCATCGAGACGCGCGCGCTGAAGAGGGTGTTCGGCGAGCGCGCGAAGAACGTGCCGATCAGTTCGACGAAATCCATGACCGGCCATTTGCTGGGCGGCGCGGGTGGATTGGAAGGGGGCATCAGCGTTCTCGCGCTGCGCGACCAGATTCTGCCGCCCACCATCAATCTGGAAACTCCCGACCCTGAATGCGATTTGGATTACGTCCCGAATCACGCGCGCAAGGCGTTGGTCGAGTACGCGCTTTCAAATTCCTTTGGCTTCGGCGGTACCAACGCCGCGCTGATATTCAAGCGTTGGTCAGGCAAGTAGTTTCCCTTCCGTGAGCGTCGCAATTAGATTTTGTTTTTGGTAGAAGGAAGCAGCTCGTGAAAATCATCGTGTGCATCAAGCAGGTTCCCGCGAAGGACGCGCCGCTGGCGATTGCCGGCAACTGGATCAAGGAATCGGACATCGGTTTCGAGATGAACGAGCCGGACAGCTACGCGCTCGAAGAAGCCCTTCGTCTGAAGGAAAAGCACGGCGGGGAAGTCGTCGCTCTTTCGATGGGCCCGGAACGCGTGAAGCAAACCATTAAGGAAGCGCTAGCCAAAGGCGCAGATCGCGGCATTCACGTTGTGGACGACAATTTCGCGCAGCTCGATCCTCTGGGCTCGGCAAAGGCTCTCGCGGCCGCGATCCAAAAAGAAAAAGCCGACTTGGTGCTGACCGGTTTGCAGAGCGATGACCACGGCTTCGGACAGACCGGTGTGCTGCTGGCCGGGCTGTTGGATTTGCCGCACGCCACGATCATTATGGCCATCGAAGTCGCCGACGGAAAAATGAAACTCAAGCGCGAGCTCGAAGCCGGGTGGTTTCAGCACGTCGAATGTCCGCTGCCCGCGGTGCTGTCGATTCAGTCCGGCATTAACAAAGTGCGTTACGCGACGCTGAAAGGCATCATGGCGGCCAAGAAGAAGGAAATCGCGGCGATGACGCGTGAGTCGCTCGGTGTTTCGCATGAACCCACCCAAAAGATCGAAAAGATTTACGTTCCTACGAAAACGAAGAAAACGGAATTCCTGACCGGGACTCCGAAGGAAATAGCCACAAAGCTGGTCGAAAAACTCAAGTTCGAGGCCCGGGTGATTTAGACCGATTTTGACGAGTGCGGATTCAACCTAGATACAAGAGGTTGCGACATGGTCTTACTTGGAATACTTTTCATATTTGGTGGTGGCCAGATTGTTCTCAGTGCCTTTCGGAGACGTAAGTTGGCCGGACCGGATGTCTGGGGAAAGACCGATCACAATCAACCACTCTCGATACTCGGATGCGTGGCTTACGCTATTTTTGGTTTGGCCATAGTGGCACTGGGGTTGAACTATGTCATCCGATACTGGTGATGAGTGCCAGACCTTAAGGAAGCAGAGACAATGAAAATTCTGGTGATCACGGAACTGCGACTGGGAAAGTGGAACAACGCGAGTTTCGAGACGCTGGCGGCGGCGCAGCAAATCGCGAAGGATACCGCGAGCGCGGCGACTGCGCTCGTGATTGGAAAAGGTGTAGCCGCATTCGCAAACGAACTGGCGGCGAAAAATGTCGCCGAAGTTTTGACCGTCGAACACGACTTGCTCGAAGCGTACACGGCAGATGGTTTTTGCGTCGCGCTCAAGCAGGTGATCGAAAGCACCAA
>Ga0137418_10000099_pt1 | contig 62082 bp, 52 predicted proteins | sample CZODoug3_1_2_16f_FD_122242 | JGI IMG/M metagenome (GOLD analysis project Ga0137418, IMG submission 122242) | Vadose zone soil fungal communities from Angelo Coast Range Reserve, California, USA - CZODoug3_1_2_16fungal (Hybrid Assembly) | ecosystem: Environmental > Terrestrial > Soil > Vadose...
GCGCGGCTGCCGAGCGAAACGGCGGTTGTAGTCGGCGATGAACTTGCGCAGCACGGCATTGGCGGAGTCCAGGTCCATGGCTCTGGCCAGACGCAGTTCACTGGTTAGGCGATCTTGCAGTACGCCCCACAAGCGCTCGACGCGACCTTTGGCCTGCGGACTGTTGGCGGCAATGAAGGTGACGCTCAGCTGTTCCAAGGCGCGCCCGAACTGGGTGGGCTGGCGTTTTCCGGCCAGCTGTTCTTCCACTGTCCAGTGGTCATCGTTGCGGACGAAGATGCCGCTGTGATCGCCGTAAAAAGCCAGCGGCACGCCGAAACGGCGCAGCAGTTGGCGCAGCAAGCAGAGATAGCCAAGCGTGGTTTCCGAAGGGAAGAACTGTGCGGCCAGGATTTTCCCGGTGGCGTCATCCTGCATGCCGAGAGCGGTGAGCTGCGGGCCGCGTCCTTCGAGCCAATCGTGCGGGCTGCCGTCGAGCTGCACGAGTTCGCCGAGCCGCGCGGAGCGCACGCGGCGCTGACGATGAGCGGGAGCACGACGCTTGCGCGGCGACCCGAGACCGTTCTTGCGCAGCAAACGGCGCAGTGTTTCGCGACCGAGCGCGAAGCCCTCGCGCTCGACCAGTTTCTCGCACAGATGGTGGTCATTGAAGCCCGCATAGGTAGTGCGCGACAGCTGCACGATCCGCTCGCGTACGGCGTCGGGCAGCCGGCGGTGACTGGGCCGCCCGCGGTTCGCGTGTGCCAGAGCCGCCTCCCCGTCTTCGCGCATACGCTTCTTCAAGCGTTTAATTTGGCGCACGCTCAGACACAGGAGTGCGGCGGCTCTGGCACACGCCATGTCTCCCCTGATGCATGCGTTGATTACGCTCACTCGCTGTAGTTCCTTCTGACTCAACGTGAATGTCTCCTGTCGCATGGGGTGACATTTTCACGTCGCCGTTAAGGGGTGACAGAATTATGGAGCTAAGACACGCACTAATAGATCTACTTGACGTCCGCTGGGAGAGTGACATACTTGCCGGAAGGAAATCCCTGATGAGCCGCAAGCGCCAAGATATAACAAGCCGGTTGGCCCGCGTGCTTGCCTTTTTCGCTGCGTTTCTCATGCCCAGCGTCCTTTTCGCCCAAAATTGCGCCTTGTGCTATACGCAGGCGGCGAGTGCGGGGCAGCGTGTTATTCAGGCATTGCGAAGCGGCATCGTGATGTTGATCGCGCCCCCGATGTTCATCTGCATCGCGATCGCCATCATGGCCTACCGGAAACGCAACCATTTCAATAACGCGGAATAGGCTTTTCGCGGCGCGTTAGGAAACTCATCCCACGAATTATCCGCATCAGGGTAGGTCCAAATCCAGAGCGTAAATCTCCGTTCCTCCCCGCTCGATCATTATGTAGAGCGAGCCGTCGCGCGCCACCCCGCTGAATAGACACTGGGCCGCGCTGCCCCGCAGAATCGTTCCGAATCCTGAAATGCGTTCCACTTTTTTCGTCACCACGTCCGCCCGAAATACCGATTCTTCATCATCCAGCTGATCCTGGAAATAAATGGCGTCGCCGTCGGCGGACCAATAGGGTGACTGCAGGAGCCCTCCGGAAGCGATCGAAGACCAGGCGTCCTTGCGCATGTCATAAAGCATAAGGCGGCGCTTGGAATTATCCTGCGCGACGATGTATCGGCCATCGGGAGACCAGCGGGAATCGCTGAGTTCCTTGGAGTCAGGCAACTCCTTTAAAACGCCCGTTGTGGGCTCCAGTAAAAACAGCGCGTATTGCGGGTGAATCTTCTGGTTTCGCATGCTGACCACGATGCGGTAACCGTCGGGTGACCAGTCCGCGTTCAGACCTTCCCATCCTTTCGGCAGGACCGGCCGCAGCGAGCCCCCATCTGCTGAAAGAATATAGATCTGCCGGGCTTGGCCCGCGCGTACTCCGGTAAAAAGAATCTGTTCGCCCTTAGGCGACCATCGCGGGGACAAACCTTCGAGCGGAGGATTGGTAAGCCGTATCCGCTGAGACCCGTCCGTGCGGCTGCGCCACAACGAACCCTCCGGGCGGTCACAGTAGACGACCATTTGGCCGTCCGGCGAAACGGTTGCCTCGGTGGCATTTGCATCGACGCTCAGGCTGGAGAAGCGAAGAGTCCGAGGCTCGAGTTGCGCAAGTTCACGATGAGAACGAAAGCTGAACGCAAAAATTCGTGAACTGGTTTCCGTGGGGATCGCCACATGCAGAGAGTCCGGCCCGCTCGTCAGCGGAACTGGGCCGTGGTGGGAACGCCGAAACCAGCTCCACGCGTCGCGCATGGCCCAAAGGTTACAGTCATATCGCTCACAGCCGGAGAAGAGGAAGTATTTGCCGTCGGCGGTCCAGTTTCCCGCTGCTTGGCGGACAGGCGTTCCATTGGCAAGTATCGTGTGGAAGCCGCTGCCATCGGCTGACATCTCCCACAAAGATTCATCTCCGTACTCGCCTGCGTCAATGGCCAGCCGTATCCTTTCTCCATCGGGTGACCAGGCTGGGGCTTCCGGACGTCCTTTACAGCGGACGAGTTCACGAAGCTGCGTGCCATCGCGATGAACGGAGTACAGACTTCGGCCGCTCACAAACACGATTTGCGTACCATCCGGCGACCACGCAGGGTCGTGGCCTGTGGCCTTGCCCAAGCGGCGCGGCTCGCCACCTTGTACAGGCCAAAGCCATAGCGGCATCTCATCGTCATGGCGCGTGAACTGCCCGATTAAGAATTGCGAGTGATCGGGAGAAATCGCGAACAAGCGTGTATTTTCAAACGGCGCAGCCATCTTTTCCGCATTGCCGCCTTCCACGGACGTCTGCATGAGGTTCCAGTGCGCCCCATCGCGCTGCAAAAAGAAAATCCGGGTTCCGTCGGACACGATGCCACCCCATTCGTCAATGCGGCCACCGTTCGTAATACGGGTGGTGCGCTGAACGCTGGGTCGCGGAACAGGGTAAACAATGAAAAAAAGCAGCCAAGATCCGAACAAAATGGCAATCGTAAGCAGCATCGTGTCGAACCAGCGCTGCGTGCGCTCGGCTCGTTGGCGATCCCAATAGGCTTCGCTCGCGCCTTCCCCTCGAAACTCCGGGTGCACTTGCAGCCGCAGCTCAATCGAGCTGCCTTCCTTGTTAAACGAGGTGTGGCCAGCAGGGGGCGGGCCCGCTGGTCCCGGAATTACATGCACAGGCGCCAGAAAACGATAACCCTGGCGCGGCACGGTCTCGATAAAGCGGGGGTTCTCCGCGTCGTCTTGAAGCGCGGCGCGCAACTTCTTCAGCGCGGCATTAAGGCTTCCTTCAAAGTTGACGTGGGTACCCTCCGGCCAGAGGGCTTGGCAGAGTTGCTCCCTTTTGACGATTTCGCCATTCCGCTCGAGGAGCATGGCAAGAATGCGAAAGGGCTGTTCCTGAATCTTGACCCGGATCCCCTGGCGGCTCAAGGTAGAGCGAGCCAAATCAACCTCGAACAAGCCAAATCTGACGATTACGGCCGGGTCGATACTGGCATTGAAGTCCAAGCGACGAAACCCCACTGTTAGCTTGGGCTACACCATATCACGAGTGGGGTTGTCAAGCCAAAAATGGTTCATGTGAACACCTATTTCATTGAATCTGGCAGGCTTAATGGTTCATACTATTTTCAGCCTTAGTTCCTTTGACCAGCCCGGCGCTCTAAGGTTTAAGTGGACGGCAAAGTGCCGACGTGCATGCGGGCTACGCTCAATCGTCAGCCCACTCGGCCTTTGATGTAGTTGATTTTGGAGGTTTTGGGAAAGGATTCACTCCCAAAGTCTCTGAACCATCGGAACGCCCGGGTCCGAGTCCCTGAACCGGATCAAGCAAGTATCGGGCGCGGGCGCTCCGATTCCTAGCCTCCCCACCCGACTTACATGCGTATATTTAAGGGATTAGCGCGTGCGACGCGACTGGATCCCATCCTGGAATCCGCGCGACTCTGTCGATTAACGAGAGCTTAGTCCGTCCGCAGCGCCTGTATCACATCCACGCGAGCAGCACGCGCAGCAGGCAGAGCGGAAGCGATCCCGGCGGCGGCAAGCAGCACCAGCGCAGAGGCTACGACAGGTATCGCGCTGGGCATTCGGATGTCCGGAATGTAGCCGCCAGCCAAGCGGGCCAGGGCGTATCCCAAGACCGCGCCGGCAACGACACCGGCCCCGGCCATCAACGCACCCTCAGCAATGACTCCGGCCAGCAGCCGCCCTGGCTGTGACCCGACGGCCAGACGGATTCCAAACTCGCGGGTGCGCGCGCTCACGGAAAACGCCAGCACGCCGGCAACGCCGACAATAGCGATCGCCAGCGCAACAGCGGCAAACCCGCCAAAGACGATCGTATTCAGCCGGTCAGGAGTGAGCACTTCGGCGCGGATATCTTCCAGTGTGGCGGCGTGCTCGACAGGCTGGTCGGAGGCCATGTCGCGCACGATGCGCGTGATCGGCGTCACCAATGCGTAAGGATCCATGCGCGTGTGAACAAACAGGCGGCCGCCGAAGACGGGCAACTCCTTGCTGGCGCTCTCGTTATCCGGTATCTGACCGAACGGGTGATATATGGTAAGCGCCGCCCCAGGTACGACGTGCTCGTCGTCCACATCCGCGGAGACGCCTACGATGCGTCGCGGCCCTTTAGTGATATAGATAAAATCCATCACCGGGTCAGTCCACATGATGTGCCGGTTGATTGGGTCTTGGCCGGGGAACATCTGCTGCGCCACGCTTTGGCTGACGATCACAACGGGCTCGCCGCCACGACGGTCGTTGTCGTCGAAGTCGCGCCCGGCAACAATCGGCACGCCGAGAGCGGCGAAGAATGACGGCGAAACAACGCGCATCTGCGCGCGAGGATCCTCTTCGCGATCACTTTTAACATGGCCCTCGCCGGAAAACGAGAAGCCGGGACCGAAGCTGCCGGCATCGCGCCAGGGCACGGTCGTACCGAGCGCGACGCGATCCACGCCGGGGAGTTCGTTGGTGCGGCGAATGACTTCCCTGTAAAAGTTAATGATCTGATCGGAATTCTTTCCGTAGGACATAACCGGCACATTCATCGCAAGCACGCGATGCATGTCGAAGCCTGTCTGTGTTGCTTGCAAGGTAAGAAGCGTCTTGATCAGCATGCTGGCGCCGGCCAGAAGCATAAAGGATGCTGCGATCTGCGTAACCGCGAAGATACGCAGCCTGCGGCTGGTGCTCCCGGTGATGCGCACTCCGCCGCTGGCCAGGCCGAATCCCTGCGACGCGCTGGAGGAAGGCAGGCGCGGGACAAACGCCAGGAGGACGGCGGCGAGAATGGCGAGGCCGGCTCCAACCCACAGCATGCTAGCGTCGATCGTGAGGTCGAGCGCGCGAACGGAGAAGCGCGCGGCGTAACGAGCAAGGATGGCCACCATCGGACGCGCGCTGAGCACGCCGAGAATCGCACCGGCGCCGCAGAGCAGAAGGCTTTCGGCGAGCAGCGTACGACGCAAGGCTCCGCTGCTTGCGCCTAATGCGGCGCGAATGGCCAACTCTCCTTCGCGACGCACGCTGCGCGCAAGGATCAGGTTTGCAACGTTAGAGCACGCAATGATGAAAACGAGTGCCGAGGCCGCCAGCAGCACCCACAAAATCGTCTTCGCCCCCGAGGTGATTTGGTCCCGCAGCAGCACGGCATGAATGCGATTGTCGCCCCTCGGCGAATAAGCCTCCGGATGCTCGCGAAGCATCGAAGCGTAAGCGGTGCTCAACTCAGCGTTCGCTGACTCGAGCGTGGCGCCGGGAGCGAGGCGGCCGAAGAGTTCGGTCATGCGATGCACGCGGCCCGTGACCATCGTGGCCGAGAGATGATGCGGGCTGGTGACCACGTTAGCCATGATTTCGGTTTCGGCGGGATACGGGACCGAGGGCTCCACTACGCCTACGATCGTTGCCGAACGGTCCCCTAGCCGGATCTGCTTGCCGATTACCGAGGGATCGCTCTTGAAGATAGTGGTCCAGAAGCGATAGGTAAGCACTGCAGCGCCAGCGGCGCTGGGCCCATCGTCGCGCATGTCCAGCAGCCGGCCGAGGACCGGGTGCAAACCCATCACATCGAAATAGGTACCGCCCACTACTCCGGCGCGCACTTCGCGAGGATCGCCAAGGCCGACCATGGTGAAGCCGATAGTGGAGAAGTCGCCGAAGGAGCTGAGGGATTTCACTCCGGCGCGCAAATCCTGAATTTCGGGTACCGAGAATGTGGCGTTCTCGACGCCGATGCCTGGGGCGCTCTGGCGGATGTAGATCAGCCGATTCTCGTCGCGATTAACGAGCGGCCGAAGGAGCACGCCACGCACCAAGCTAAAAATGGCCGCGTTAGCTCCGATGCCAAGCGCCAGCGTCAGCACCACCGTAATCGCCAGCCCCTTGGCGCGCGCCAGGGACCTGAGAGCGACCGCCAGATCGTGCACAAACAATTCGAGTTTCAAGTTCATCGCTCCGTCTCCTTGCAATCCAATGGGTCCGCGTCCCTCATCCACGCAGCGGTGTTACTTCCGCGAAGGAATCAGCCCGCGCAGCCGGTCATCGCGCAAGTACAACCCAAGCCAAAGCAGCACACCTAAATATGTGGGGAACAAAACGTGGCTGAACAACGGATCACCCGCTCGCAAATGTGTAGCGACGGCGCCGCCAAGATATCCTGTCAATAAGATCGCTCCGAGCACCGATGTTCGCGGAAACACGTACACCGCCGTGCAGACCAGCAGCAGGATGCCCAAAGTGTTCGCGAGGCTCAGGGGCAATCCCAGGTGAGTAAACGCGTCGACGACCGGAGCCGGCCTTATAAACTTGATGATAGCGTCGGGAATTAGAAAAACTACAACCAACCCGCTGAGCACGCGTCCTATCCACACGCCTTTCTTGGACGAGGAGGTACGGACAGCGGACTGCGCAATTTCGGAAACCTGGCTGGCAGACGACATTCTTCCCCCTGTGCTGTACTAACGTAATTTAGGTGCAAACGTTTCTGCTTTGTGCGGCCGCGACGGCGCTCTTTACCCGCCAGCGATCGCCCCAATAATCAACAATGGCTCTTTCCCCGACACGACGGCATCGGGCAGCGGCGTATCGATCGATTCATGGGAAAGATCCTCCTCGCAGGCGAAGAACCGCAAAAACGGCCGCCGCTGCTGCGTAACATGATCGCGAATCGTCCCGCGCAGCATGGGATAGCTCGCCTCGAGCGCGTCCACCACCGAACGCTGTGTGACCGGCCCGGCAATATCGACCTGCACCTCGCCGGTGATGTGCGCCAAGCCCCGCAAGTGTTGCGGCAGCAAAACCCGGATCATGGCAGGGTCTGTACCTCGACAGAAAGTACCGCCGGAAGATCGCGCACGACCGGCGCCCACGTATCTCCCGCATCCGCCGAGCCGTACACCTGACCTCCCGTTGTCCCGAAGTAGACGCCGCATTTGTCCAGCGAATCCACGGCCATTGCGTCGCGCAACACGTTCACGTAGCAATCCCGCTGCGGCAGACCTTTCGTCAGCGCCTCCCATTCGTTTCCGCCCGTGCGGCTACGGTACACGCGCAACTTTCCATCCGGCGGGAAATGCTCCGAATCGCTCTTGATCGGCACGACATACACGGTCTCCGGCTCGTGCGCGTGAACGTCAATCGGAAATCCGAAGTCGGTCGGCAAATTTCCGCTGACCTCATGCCACGAATCACCGGCATTATCGCTGCGCATCACGTCCCAGTGCTTCTGCATGAACAGCACTCCCGGCTTTGCCCGGTGCATCGCGATGCGGTGAACGCAGTGGCCCACTTCCGCTTCAGGGTCGGGAATGTATTGGGACTTCAGTCCGCGATTTATCGGCTTCCAGGTTTCGCCGTTATCGTCACTGCGAAACGCGCCCGCCGCGGAAATCGCCACATAAATCCGCTTGGGATTTGTGGGATCGAGAACGACGGTGTGCAGGCACATGCCACCCGCTCCCGGTTGCCACTTGGGCCCCGTGCCGTGACCGCGCAGACCGGAGAGTTCTTTCCAATTCTTGCCACCATCCTTCGAGCGGAACAACGCGGCGTCCTCCACCCCGGCGTACACCGTGTCTGGATCGCTCAGCGAAGGTTCCAGATGCCATACGCGCTTGAACTCCCATGGATGCTGCGTGCCGTCGTAAAACTGGTGAGTCGTTAGCGGCTTGCCCGTTTCCGCAGAGGTGTCATACACGAACTTGTTGCTCTCGGCCTTCGGCGCTCCCTCCGGCGTGGTTCGTTCACCGGGTGGCGTTCCCGGCTGCGTCCAGCTCTTGCCGCCGTCATCCGAGCGCTGGATGATCTGCCCGAACCAGCCGCTCGTCTGCGACGCATACAGCCGGTTGGGGTCCGCAGGTGATCCCTTAACGTGGTAAACCTCCCAGCCCGCAAAGTGCGGACCGCTCACGTCCCATTTCTCGCGCTTTCCATCCGCGGTCAGCACGAATGCGCCTTTGCGTGTGCCAACCAGTAGCCGTACTCCGCTCATCGATAGCTCCTTGTGTTTCGCTCGCGTATACACAGCTACAGCGCGACAATCACGCTGCCGGTTGTTCGCAGTTAATCATCCACGGTATGCTGAATCGATCGACGAGCATCCCGAATTTCACCGCCCAAAATGTCTTTTCCAGCGGCATCTGCACTTTCCCGCCGTCCGCCAGTTCGTTGAACATACGCTCCGCTTCCGCGGGGTCTTTAATGCTCACAGACATCGAAAAGCCTTTCGGTTGTTCGTAGCGATCGGGCGGAGCGTCCGAGCCCATCAGCACCGTGTTCCCCACCGTCATGCGCGCATGCATAACCTTGTTGCGCCATTCCGCAGGCGCTTGTTGCGACATCGGCGAATCCCCGAACGTCATTATCATTTCGATTTTTCCGCCCAGGCACTTCTCATAGAATTTAAAAGCCGCTTCGCACTCTCCGCTGAACACCAGATACGCACTTACCTCGGCTTTACTCTTCGCTACGGGTGTTTGTTTCATTCCAGCTTGGCCCATTTTCTTCCTCCCTTCGAGACTTGAAAACCACCGCCAGGAAAGGCCAGTCTGCCCATATCACTTGCAGATTGCAAGTGATAAATGTTACTATGCCTTGTGCCCGGCAAGAATTTCGCTCCTAAACGCCGCTCTGGTTGCCCCCTCAATGCCTCCGTCGAAATGCTCGGCGACCGTTGGTCCCTCTTGATCCTACGCGACATGATGCTTCGCGGTTTCAGCACCTTCAAAGAATTCCTCAGCTCCTACGAAGGAATTGCCACCAATATCTTGTCCGACCGCCTGAAGAGACTGATCGCTCATGGCATCATCAGCACGAAAGAAGATCCCTCCGATGGTCGAAAGCTGATTTACATTCTGACCCCAAAGGGCCTCGATCTCGCTCCCGTCCTGACCGAAATGGTCCTCTGGGCCGCCAAGCATGAAGAAACTGGCAATCAAGCCCTGGTCCGGCAAATGCAAAACGGCAAGGAACAGTTTGTAGAGGCGGTGCGGCAGCGCTACCTGAAAAGCACACGCTCATCGCGCTAGCCACGTTGCTTGTAACCATGCTTCTTCTCCTCGCCTGCCGTCGCGCGCAGATAAGCCTCAAAACGATGTAAGGCCTGCTCCCAGAAAATTCGATACTGCTCAACCAACTCCGAGACTTCTTTGAAAGGCGTCGGCCGCAGCGAACACACGTGCCTGCGTCCCTCGCGCCGCTTCTCCACAAGCCGCGCCCGCTCCAAATGTGCGAGGTGCTTGGACACCGCCTGCTGCGTCATGTGAAAGGGTTCCGCCAATTCGCCCACCGTGGCGGGAGCCGCGACCAGCCGGCTTAGAATGGCCCTCCGGGTCGGATCGGAAAGAGCCGAGAGTGTTGCGCTGAGATTATCAACAACCGTATGGCTGTGGATTACCATTCCATTGTCAACGCGTTTTTTGTAAAAAGTTTGCGGGCTTGCGTTAGCGGCCAGTCTGTAGACTGGCCCACGATAACTCACCCTCAGCGGAGTTCCTGCGGTTTTCCGGTTCGCGCCGATTCCCGCGCAGCGTCCAGAATTTCCATCACTTGCACATTGAGCCGCGCTGAAACCGGGTCCTCGATGGGCTTGTTATTGCGGATGCAATCGACAAAGTACGAGATTGGATTACTCGTCTCCTTCGGCAGCGGCTCGAGCGTAACGCTCTCTCCATCCGGTGGGACATTCGGTCCGCGTGCCTCGCTGGAGCGGCGCAGTAGAGTGCTGTGCCGCGCAAGCAGACTGCCTTTCGGGCCGAATACTTCTGCCACGTCCTTGCTGTACGGCCAATCCCAGGAAGCTTCGATGACAACCGTTGCATCCGGATAATCGAGCACAATGGTCGCATCGTCATCGACTTTATTGTTCTGCTCCGTTTTCAGTTTGCGGGTCGTTGCGTACACTCGCGAAGGGCGACCTTTCAGCCAGATTGACCACTCCGCGCCGTAGCAACCAAAATCCATGATTGCTCCGCCACCATTTTTCTCCGGGTCATACAGCCAGTTCGCGAATTGCTGTGAAACCCCGATTTCTTTGGGTCCCTGATGGCCGTACTGTACAACAATCCTCCGGATGGGCCCGACGTCGCCCGCGCGTACGCGATGGAACAAATCGTGAGTCGGCGCAACCCAAGCGTTCCAATAGTTCACCATCAGCTTGATTTTCGCTTCATTCGCCAGCCGCTCCATCTCTCGTGCGTCGGCCGCGTTCGTGGCCATCGGCTTTTCCACCGAGTAATGAATGTGCCGCTTGGCGCACTGCCGCAGGATCTCTAGATGCCGGTCATTGGATGTTGCAACGATCACTGCTTCCGGCTTCGCCTCATCCAGCATCGCCACATAGTCCCCATAAAATTTCACGCTCGCAGGAACGGTCTTTTGCGCGCGGCTCACCAGTGCCGGGTCGGTCTCCGCGATGGCCACAAGCTCCGCGGACGGCTCGTTGGCGATATCCTTCAGCAAACTCCACACATGATCGTGATCCAAGCCAACCACGGCAAGCCGGGTTTTCGTCCCTGCCGCACTGCCTTGCGCCTCGACAATATTCCCCGCCATGCCAAGTAGCGCCACCAACGCGAACACAACTACAACCATCCGAGCCTGGAAGCTCCGCCATCTATTCATTTAAAGGTTCCTCGCGAGTAAAGCGATTTGCCGTGCTAATCGAACCGCGCGAGTCTCCGACTTTGCCGCGAACAAGTCAAGACACCAGCACAACACGATCTTTCTTGGAGTGGCGGTCTCGTTCACCCTTGAGTTTCGGCGGGCCGCCGTTCTAACGGTGCTCGTATTGGGCAACCTCCGCTCCACCCCGACAGGCATTCGCACGGCAAGAAAAAGCGCCGCGTCACTGCGGCGCTCTCTTTTTATTCGTAATGACTGGCGCTAAAGAGTGTTCTGCCAACCGAGCCCGCCGGAGTTGCGCATCACTTGCGCGGGAAGATCACGATTACGCTGCTCTCGCCCCATCGGCCCATGGATCAAGAACCACTTTCGTGCACCGATCCTCTTTATCTCGGAAGATGCGGTACATCTCCGGTGCGCGGTCGATTGGCACGCGATGACTGATCACAAAGCTTGGATCGATCTCGCCGCGTTCAACGCGCTCGAGCAAGGGTCGCATGTAGCGCATCATGTGTGTCTGCCCCATCTTGAACGTGAGCGCCTTGTTCATGCCCGCGCCGACTGGAATGTTATCGACGAAGCCCGCGTAGACGCCTGGAATGGAGACGGTTCCGCCCTTGCGGCACGCGCGTATGCACTGCCGCAGCACTTCCGCCCGGTCCATCTTGATTCGCAACGCCTGCTTTGCTCGGTCTGTGGCAAAGAAAAGCGAATGCCCGCTAGCTTCCATGCCGACTGCGTCCATGCAAGAGTCCGGACCGCGATTGCCGGTCATCTCCTTAAGTTCGTCGACAACGCTGTCGACTTCCTCGAAGTTGATGATCTCCGCGCCGCCGTCCCGCGCCATTTGCAGCCGTTCCGGAACGCGGTCAATCGCAATCACTCGCTCCGCTCCCAGCATGAACGCGCTGCGAATCGCAAATTGCGCGACCGGTCCGCATCCCCAGATCGCGACCGTGTCTCCCTGCTGAATGTTGCAATTCTCCGCAGCCATGTACCCGGTCGGGAAAATGTCCGACAGAAAGACCACTTTCTCGTCCGGCAATCCTTCCGGAATCTTCAGCGGGCCAACATCGGCGCAAGGCACGCGCGCATATTGCGCTTGCCCTCCGGCATAGCCGCCCATCATGTGCGTGTAGCCGAATAATCCCGACGGCGAATAGCCCATCATCTTTTCCGCAATCCATGCGTTGGGATTCGTATTGTCGCAGCACGACCAAAGTTGGTTCTGGCAGAAAAAGCAGTTCCCGCATGCGATCGTGAACGGCACCACTACGCGGTCGCCCACTTTCAGCTTGCCCTGGTCCACGCCCGAGCCAACTTCCATCACTTCGCCCATGAACTCGTGGCCCAGGATGTCGCCCTGCTCCATCGTCGGTATGTAGCCGTCATATAAATGTAGATCCGACCCGCAGATGCAGGTGCTCGTGATGCGCACGATCGCATCCCGAGGATTCAATATTCTCGGCTCCGGCACAGTTTCGACGCTCATTTTCTCCGTGCCCATCCAACAGACTGCCTTCATGACGCTCTCCTTTGCGCGGCCGTTCGTTCGCCGGCGTAGTATTCCGATGGTTTGCGATGTTCTGGGTATATTTGGTGGACGCTCGACATGATCGCCGACCGCGGCCCGTGTGGCTGCCCTTCCGTCGTTGGGATTTCATGCATCTCGATCAGCGCCTTGAACCGCCTCAGATCCTCGCGCATCGTGAACTCCGGGTCTTTCCCGAAGACCGCCGCGGCCGCTTTGCCCAGCACACCGCCCGGCGGGGCGTATTCCATTTCCGCCGAGACAATCGTGCCGCGATTTCCCGGCGCTCGGCGGAACTCCACCGACCCCCAAGTCTGAAAATCCGAATCCTGTGTCGATCTCCACGCCAGGAATTCGTTCTCGCGATCCTCGGTAATCTCCGCGTTCCATCGGATCCGCGTATTCAATGGACCGATCGCCGTCCACTCAGACCGCCCATCGCCTCTCGCCCGCACCGATTCCAGGTGCCGCATGAAAATTGGCAGGTTCTCGAGCGCTCGCCACATGCGATAAGCCGTTTCCGGCGAGCAATTGATCGCGAAGCTCGCTCTCGCGCGAAACTTCCCTGCCCCCATCTTGGCCCCGCGATATGCGAGCAGCCCTCCCGCCGCTGCAAGGGCGATCCCCGGTTTCCGGCGCGTCAAGGCATAGACTGTCAATGCACCGCCGCCGAGCATCATTCCCCAGCGTTGCAGCACCTGCGCTTGCGGCCCGCTGTCGCGAGCGTTGCGCCTCATTTCTGATTCGCTAGCCATATCTCACTCCTATTTCTTGATTGGCAAAAAATATTTCGCCTAACCCGAGTTTGCATAGGAATGCCATCATCGTGATAAGGCCGTTAGGGTATTTGAGTGCAGGCTTTCACTGACCGCGCCTCAAAGACGGCTTTTTTCGCGCAGTCTATCGAACGATTAGCAGGATTACTCGGCGGGCCGTGCCGCGATGCAGGTTTGCTGGCGAGATGCTAAGCCGACGCCGCGCGCGCCTTGCGCTTCGCATTCTTTTCAGCGGCCTCGGCCATCCCCTCACTGGCTTTCGCCCAAGTGAGTTGAATCTCCGCGCGCAAAGCTTCTGACACTGCGTCAGAGTTGCGTTCGCCCCGCGCCACGCGGCTCACATAAGATGGATCGCACCCCACCTTTAGAGCCACGCGATTGTATATCCCTCGGCACAAAGAGGGGAGACACCGTAAATCGGGAATTTGATTGTTGTCGACGCCGTCCATGGAAGTTCTCGGGTTTATGGAGTGTGCCGCGGTGGCGCACTGCACTTCCACTTGCGGCTAACGTTGATGTTACCCCTTCGATGTTAGCTTCGCAACGCCTACTTTCCTTTTTTCCACATTTATTTTTTCATCTCTTTTCCTCCCCGATATCTGTGGACACTTGCCTTCCATGCGCTTACACTCTCATTCTGGGGTCGCAGCAGGTGAAACGTGCGGCGTCGTCCCCCATCTCGCGTTACTTCCTCCACCAGCCGGGCTGATGCACTCGTCTCCGGCTCAATTCCGGATTCGTTCAGACTCTTTCTCGAGACGTTTGTCGACGGAGCAGGCCGCTGCACAGCCAGTGCTGGCCCGCGCGAGAGTGCAGAAGACAGCGAGGAGCCGCGGTGCCGCGCATTGCAAAATGCGATCGATCAGGTCACGCGGAAGTTTGAAGAAGCACAGCAGGAATACCAAAGCGCCGCCGCCAATTCGCCCGATTGGCACAAGTGGAAAGGCGAGATGATTGCTTACGCAAACGCCGTAGCGTTGCTCGAAGATTTGAAGTCGCGCCACGCCTTGGTACGCTAAAGCTGCTCGTGCGTAAAGGAGACGAATGTCCAGAAGGAAACGAAAAGACCACGCTCCCACCGAGTGGGCCGAGCAAATCCGAAGTCTCCGTGAAAAACTGGGACTCTCTCAGGGCGAACTCGCCAGAAAGCTGGACTGTTCCGCCATGACCGTCTCCCGCTGGGAGAATGCGCAGCTCGCACCCACCGCGCGCTACTACCTCGAGCTAGGCAAACTCGCCGGCAAATCCGACTGTTGGTTTTACTGGAGCCAGGCCGGCTTGCACAGCAGCGACGTAATGTCCGTCCTCGGCGCGCGCGAGCGTAAGCAATTTTCGGAGCCTGCCGACGATCAAATCTTTGTCGCAGCCGGAAGCGGCGCCAAGCAAGAAACCGCTCGCAAACAAAGGGTCGTGCCCATCCCTCTTCTCCAGGCCACCGTCGGAACCCACGGCGGCCAAGGCGATCGCCACGGCAATCTAAGCCATATTCCCGCGCGCGACGTTATGGGCGCTCCCCTGGACTGGTGTCCCAATCCCAGTTATACGAGCCTCCTCCGTGTTCGCGGCCGCTCCATGGAACCCCTGATCCACGACGGCGATCTCGCCGCCGTCGATTCCTCGCAAACGGACCGCGAGAACCTCCACGATAAGATTGTGGTCGTGACCAACGAAGAGAAAGGCCTGTGCGTCTCGCGTCTCCGCCGCTATCCGAAATTCGACGTTCTCGAGTCGGAAAATCGCGAGTATCAATCCGTCGTCCTCGGCAAAAGCTGCGGCTGGAAAATCGTCGCCAGGGTCCTCTGGTGGATTTCCGCCGCTCCGTAGCTCACCGCAGCCACCAAGCTCCACCTGCATCGGGAAAACCGCCGCGCACGCGATTGACACGGCACTACTGCCAGAACTAGTATCGCTTTTAATGCTTCCGGTCCTTATATTGACATATTGACCTCACATCCAGTCCATTTCTCGTGAGTTCTACCGGTCGCCGGGAGTGGGAGCCGTGAAGAAACGTGTAATTCGGAAGCGTAAGAAAGGGGCTTCTTCTCCATCATCTCGGTCAGAGCCTGACCGAGATACTTCCTCCCTGGAAAAGGTCTTCCCGGTGGTTGCTGTGGGCGCCTCCGCTGGTGGCCTTGAAGCCTTCTCTACCCTGCTGGCCAATCTGCCGGAAACCACTGGCATGGCTTTTGTCTTTCTGCAGCACCTGGATCCCAGTCACCACAGCGCATTGGAAGAAATTCTTTCTCGGACCACCAAAATTCCCGTAACCCAGGTAACGGATGGCACCGAGGTCCAGCGCAACCACGTCTACCTCATTCCGCCTAATTCAGACATGGTCATCCGTGATGGTGTCCTGCGTCTCTCAGCCCGCAGTCTTACGCAAGGCCAACATCGACCCATCGATAGCTTCTTCATCTCTCTGGCCGAGGACTGTGGCGACCGCGCCATCGGCGTAATCCTATCCGGCACCGCGACCGACGGCACTTCCGGCTGCCTCGCAATCAAAGCTGTTGGCGGCATTACTCTGGCCCAGGATGAAGCCAGCGCCAAGTACTCCAGCATGCCCAGAAGCGCCATCGAATCCGGCTGCGTCGACTTCGTCCTGCCTCCTAAGGCTATCGCCGAAGAGCTCGCCAGAATCGAAAAACATCCTTACATCGCCCGCGTCCCCACCCGCCCCGAGGAATTGCTCGGGCCCGCTTCGCCCAGCGATATTCACGAGCTTTTTTCCATGCTTCGCGACGTGAAAGGCGTTGATTTTACCCACTATAAGCAGACCACCTTGCAACGCCGCATCAAGCGTCGCATGGTTGTAAACCAGGCGGACCGGCTCGAAGATTATGTGCGATTCGTCAAAAGCAACCCCAAGGAACTCGAAGAGCTGTACCGCGACGTCTTGATCCATGTTACTGGTTTCTTCCGCGACCCTGGTGCGTTCGATGCCTTGCGCAAAGAAGTTTTTCCCGCGCTCGTCAAAAACCGCAAGGCTTCCACCTGGCCTCTCCGCATCTGGATTCCCGGGTGCTCCACTGGCGAAGAAGCCTATTCGATGGCCATCGCCCTCTTGGAGTACATTGGGCCCAACAACGCTAACGTCTCGGCGCCTCCGAGTTCCAGGGCCATTCAAATATTCGCCACGGATATCAGCGATGCCGCGCTCGATCGCGCGCGTGCAGGTGTTTACGCGGACTCCGCTGTTGCCGATCTGCCCGCTCCCCGCTTAAAGCGCTTTTTTACGCGCGTCGACAAGGGCTATCAAGTTCAGCAGGCTGTCCGCGAACTCTGTATCTTCGCTAAGCAAAATATCACGAAGGACCCGCCGTTCTCCGGCCTCGACTTGATCAGTTGCCGCAACCTCCTGATCTATCTCGGTCCGGAATTGCAAAAGCGCGTCATCCCCACCATGCATTACGCCCTCAAGCCCGGTGCGTACCTGGTGCTCGGTGGTGCCGAAAGCTTGGGCATATTTACCGACTACTTCACGCTGATCGACAAAAAATTCAAAATCTACCAGAAGAAGACCACCGGCGCGCGCCTCATCACCTACTTCACCGGCGTGGATTATTCTTTGCGTCGCCACGAAGAGGCTAAATCCTCAAGAATTCCACCCGCCGGTTTCGGCATTGACAAACAAGTTGAGCGTGAGTTGGTCAGCCGCTTTGTTCCCGCCAGCATCGTCGTCAATTCAGAAATGGAGATTGTACAGTTCCGCGGCAAGACTGGAGCCTATCTCGAACCGGCAGCAGGCAACCCCACCTTCAGCTTGTCAAAAATGGCCCGCGAAGGGCTCCTGATCGATCTCCGTGCCGCTATTCACACCGCAAAAAAAGAGAACATCGCCGTCCGCAAGGAAGGCGTGTCCATTCAATCCAACGGCGGCACCCGCGAAATAAATTTCGAAGTTATTCCCGTCCGCACCGAGGGCTCGCACGAACTTTTCTATGTCGTCGTCTTCCAGGACGCGCCCGTAAGCGCTTCTCCCTCTGCTGTCTCGAAAAGCCTGGCGGCACAGCACGCCCGCAAAGAACTCCCTCTCGTCCGTCAGAATGAACGCCTCTCTCGCGAGATAAGGCAACTCCGCACCCAGTTACAATCGTTGATTGAAGAACACGAAACCACTTCCGAAGAATTCAAGACTGCCAATGAAGAGGTACTTTCCGCCAACGAAGAATTGCAGAGCACCAATGAAGAATTAGAAACTGCCAAGGAAGAGCTGCAGTCCAGCAACGAAGAGCTAACCACCGTCAATGAAGAGCTGCAAAACCGTAACCTCGAACTAAGTACGGCCAATAACGACCTGCTCAACTTCCTGGAAAATGTCAATATTCCCGTGGTCATCGTCAATAATGACGTACGCGTGCGCAGGTTTACCTCCGCCGCTCAAAAACTCCTCAATTTGCTCCCCACCGATGTAGGACGCTATTTGAGCGAGATCCGCCCCAACTTGGATGTGCCTAATCTGGAGGAGATTGCCCGTCAGACGATTGAAACCAGCAGCGTTCAGGAAACGGAAGTGCTCGACTCTACCGGTGTCTGGCACCTCTTGCGCTCGCGTCCTTACAAGACTTTCGAAAACAAAATCGAAGGCGCCGTCATCACTTTCGTGGACATCGATTCTCTCAAGCGCCTCGTCGAGGAAACCCGCGCCTACGCGAACACTCTCATCGAGACCGCCCGCGAATCCATATTGATTCTCGATGCCAATCTCAATGTTGTAGTGGCTAATCCCTCTTTCTACAGCGCCTTCGGCGTGACGCCCGCGGAAACCGCTAATCGCCCCATCTTCAAACTCGGTAACCGCCAGTGGGATATTCCCGCTCTTCGCAAGTTGCTCGAGAGCATCATCCAGGATAAAACGCGCGTCGACGATTTCGAAGTTCGCCATGAATTTGAACGCATCGGCGAACGCATCATGATCTTGAATGCCCGCCGTCTCAGCACAAAACAATCCCTGATCTTTCTCTCCATCGAAGATATAACCGAGTACCGCAAGTCCGATGAAGCTCTCAAGGTACAGACCGAGTTGCTAAAGCGATCCGAAGACAGTCTGCGTAGGCTCTCCGCTTATCTCATGACCCTGCAGGATGAGGAGCGCCGCCGCATCGCCCGCGAGTTGCACGATTCCACCGGTCAAAAACTCGCCGCCGCAAAACTGCAGCTCGATACGCTGGTGAAATCAGGCAACCTCAAGTCTCACGAGAAAACGGTAGCGGAAACCTCGCAGTGGATCGATGAGTGCTTTCAAGAGATTCGCACCCTCTCCCAGCTTTTGCATCCTCCACTGCTCGACGAAGCGGGTTTGATCTCTGCGACTCGATGGATGGTCGAAGGCTTTTCTTCGCGCTCCAAGATCCAGGTAGACCTCCACGTTTTGGATCAGGTTGGACGCCTTCCTCAGCCCATAGAGCTTGCCCTCTTCCGCGTTATTCAGGAGTCGCTCAGTAACATCCATCGCCACTCTGGCGCAAAGAATGCGCAAGTCACACTGTCGCGCACCGATAGCAGAGTCTCGCTTGAGGTCCGCGACAATGGAAAAGGGATGCCGGGTGAATTGCTATCGCACTCGCCCCACAACAAGCACGTCATCGGCGTAGGTATTCTCGGCATGCGCGAGCGGCTGTCCCAACTCGGCGGTACCCTCGAAATCGAATCCGACAAGGCTGGAACAACCGTAAAAGTAATCATGCCTATCCCCGCTGCCGCCGCCTCTCCCTCCTGAACTTCTCCTGGTTCGCCGCATCCTCCTTGTCCTGCAATCTCTGCTTTATCCTGCAATCTCTGGCAACGAGCCGCCCAAAACGAAGCTCAGTCCGCGCGCACGACTGTCTGTATTTCCATATAAAGAATGCATAATTCCGTATAACCAAACCGGGTTTGCGGTTCCGCTTAACTTGGCACCGTCGTAGAGCGTTATCTATCTTGGCCTTAGCTGAACGAAATATTTCTTCATGATGGCCATGATATTGCCCGCAGAATTTCACAACTTTCCTTTTGGGAACCAGCCCAACGTTCAGGGACCCGGCCCACGTTCAACAAACTGTCGAAATGTTGTTTATCTCAACTTGCTGGCCGACGGGGGTTAAAGATGAATTCATGTCCAACGAAGTGGTTGAGCTGTATATCCATGCTAGCGATTGCAGGCGCCCTGCTACTGGCTGCCAATGGCGCGTACGGGCAGGCGTTCGCAACTATTACCGGCCGTGCCTTGGACCCGGGAGGAGCTTCCGTCCCGGATGTCACGGTTACTGCCACAAATACGGAAACCGGAATCGTCCGAACGACCAAGACCACGTCGGACGGCTTGTTTCGATTCGAAAATCTAACGCCGGGAATCTACGACGTAATGATTGAAACGACTTCGTTTGCGAAAGCGGAAGTCAAGAACGTCAAGCTCCAGGTTGGCGAGCAACGTGACATCAACTTTAAGCTCGAATTGGCCGGTCAAAGACTATCGGTCGTTGTGACGTCAGAAACACCGATTGTGGAAACGACGAAAACCGACGTCTCCACGGTCATCGATGATAAGTCGGTGGCCAATTTGCCCACAACGACCTCGTTCGGCGGACTAAGTGGCGCGGCGAACGACTACCAGGGGTTGGCTGCCGCTGCGCCCGGCGTCAAATACGATTACAGTGGTAATTCCTCGGACCTCATCGGCCCGGGGGCCGTCAATGATCGCGGTATCGTCGTCAATATTGACGGCGGAAATATCTCCGACGGCAGTACGTCGGCGCGCGATTCGCTGGGCGCGTCCGTGGAAGAGATTCGCGAGTTTCAAGTTCTTACCAACAACTACAACGCCGAATATGGGCAGGCCGGAAACCTGATTCTGAACGTCGTAACCAAGTCCGGCACCAACCAGGTCCATGGGGACTTCCACGCCTACTTCCGGGGACGAAACATGGGCGCCTCGGACTTCTTTTACAATCAGGGGTTCTCTGCTGCCACGCCGACGGATACCCACGGTTGCCCCTTGCGTAACTTCTCGGGAGGCGTGCTAACCACTATAGATGGCTGCGGACGCGCTGCGTTCTTCAAGCACGAGTATGGTTTCACCGCCGGTGGACCGTTTGTAAAGGATCGTTTTTTCTGGTTCGGCAGCTTTGAAAAAGTCTCCCAGGGTGTTCCCACCACGACCGCTCCCTTCGGTAACTCCATTACCGTGACCTCGCCAACGAACGAGATCATGGGCTCGGCAAAAGTGGACGCAAGGTTGACGGACAAACACACCCTGACAGTCCGTTACAACCTGCAACGCGACCTGGCGGACAACTTGATTGTGCAAACCGGCGGTGCTACTGATCCGAGCGGCTTTGTCTCCCAAGTGTCCCACGACAACACGCTGAATGTTGGCATGGTCTCGACGCCTACGTCGCACACCGTAAATGAGGCGAGGTTCTTCTGGCATCGGACACTGACACAAACACCGACGAAGAGTATTCAGCCCGGCCAAGCGCTCCCCAACGCGTACGTGGGTGCCGACTTTTGCTGCCCACAAGCAGGCTTGAACCACCGTTTCCAGTACACCGACAATGTGGCTTGGACCCATGGGTCGCACACCTTCAAGTTCGGAGGAATCATCAGCCACTATCCATTTGACTCTCTCTTTACACAGTTCCGATTCGGCAGGTATGAGGGCTTCGCCCCCGGTAACTGTGTAAACCAACCCTTCGGTTTGTGCCCGACGGGGTTCACCGTCGGGATCGGCCCGGCGTTTGTGCATGCGGCTGACACCGCGTATGGGGTATTTGCGCAGGACACCTGGCAGATAAGGCGAAATCTGACTTTGAATTACGGCCTCCGCTACGACATCGAGAGCGGGGCGTTTGATGGCGGCACGATAACGCGGACGCAGGACCCGAACGCACCAGCAGGTGGTTGCTTGCAGCAAAATGGACTAATCCCGGCTTGCGGCAAGGATCACAATAACTGGCAACCGAGGCTGGGCATTGCCTGGAGCCCGAATTTCGAGCATGGCTTCATGCACTTGCTCTTCGGTGATCCAGGTAAATCTGTAGTGCGCATGGCCGGTGCCGAGATTACGCAGCTAGCCTATCTCAACGTTGTGCTGGATTCGCGAAACTTTGACGGCATAAACCTCTTCACGACATCCGTCGATGACACGACACTGGGTAGCGACGGGTCAAACCTCGGGCACGTCATCCTGAATCAGGTGTACCCGAACTCACCGAGTGCCACGCAGCTTGCGCTGCTCCATCCAATCGGCAAATTCGGGCGCATTCGGCCCATTTCTCCGACGATCAAGAACCCGGAAATTCATCAAGCCTCGATGTCCATTACACGCCAGTTCGGACCAACATGGGTCTTCAGCGTCGGCTATCAGGGGGTGTTCGGGAACGGGCTCTTTGGTGAAACGGATACGAACTTCCCGACACCGATCCAGGACCCCGCTCATCCCGGCTTCTTCTACTTACCGGCCCGGCCAGACCCCGCCTTTGCCGCCAAGCGGACCAATTTCAGCAACCGCACCTCCTCTTTTAACGGTCTGTTGGTGACCGGGCAAAAGCGCATCTCCCATCACTTTCAGTTTCAGGGCAGTTACACATTCTCAAAGACGCTATCAACAGGTGAGGACTTCTACGGCCTCTCCGAACCCGGCAATCCGCTCGCGAACCTGAAGTTCGATCGTGCTCCTGCGGCGAGCGATATTCGTCACTTGGGTAATTTCAGCTTCGTGGCGGATAGCGAAAATCTCATTGGCACACCGATTCTGAAGCACGTCTTCAACAATTGGACCTTTGGCCTTTTGAGCACGCTGCAATCCGGCAGACCGTATCCGGTTTCTACCGGAGGCGGCGGATTTGTTGGGTCGGCTTTCCCCGCGTTGGGATCGGAGACCAACCAGCGCCCGAACGTCTTGGCGAACGGCAACTTGGTCGCCACGAACATCGCAACATACACTGGCACCAACTTGACTGTCGGTGAGTCCGGAGTCGCGGCGTGCCAGGCCGCGGGTCTCGCCAACTGTGCAGCCCTTCAGACATCGTTCGATGCACCTGCAGGTGCCAGCGGAGGGGGGCCCATTGACAGCTTTTCAGGCAACCCAGTGGATTTTCAGTTCCTTAATGGCAACGTGGCTCGCAACGCTGGGCTGACACCGGCGCTCTACCGCTTTGACATCTCGTTAATGAAGGCATTCAAGGTTACTGAATCAATGCGACTGGAACTCAAGATGGATGTCTTCAACGTCTTCAACCACCCGCTCTTCGTCAGTAACAACGCCAACGACAATCTGAGCGTGCTCTCTGTGCCTTCATTGACGGTGACGGACGCATCCGGTGCGACGATCCCTAATCCCAATTTCAACTGCACCGCTTCCTGCATTAACCCCTTCAGCGGCCTATACCTGGGGGCAAATGGCGCGCCGCTGACCTTACACGACTTCCGAGTCGGGCGGCTCGACAAGGATCTCCAGAACCCTAATTTCGCCGGACTGGGGAATCCCTCAACCTCTCCCGCATCGGGCGGCACGGTGACACCGCGCATTATGCAACTGGCAATTCGCTTCCGCTGGTAGCTACAACTAAGCGAACACAACGAAAAAATCCAACCCGGGGGCCGAATAGGCCTCCGGGAATCGGACTTGGCCCAACTGAGCCTCTCGTCCGGTAAACACCAGCTCGTTTTCTGCCCAACAAACCACAACTTGGTTCGCCGAACGGTGAATTTACTATAGCTTTATCATGCAAGCTGTGGTATGCTTGTCCATGTTAGCCCCAGCAAAGCCCATAAGCTCTTTCCTTCCTATTACATCCATTCAAGCCCTGTGTTATCAAGCGCTTACGGACACTTTTGCGCAACGGGACGCCTCTATCTCCTTTATTTTCTGTAATTTCCGCACTCTTCTCATTGTAATAGGGGGTGGTACCCCCCTCACCTTCCTACCTCCTACGGTGAACGCTTTCGGCTTTTCGTGCCTCTACTCGATAGCCCCTGCTCCCAAAAAATATTCTGCTGGCGTTAGCAATCTGCTGTTTGAGGGAGCAGTTCATGCCACAGAGCCGATTTGGCACTCGGATGGAGGAGCCACGCACCCCGGACACGAAGTCACCAGAACAGCGACAATCCCCCGAACCACCGCGTCCCGCTCTGCAGCGCGAGCCGGCACAGGAACCGAAGCGAGCAGCCGAGCCAGAGCGCTTCTCTTGTCGTCCCAAACCCGTCTATCACCTTCTCCGAGCTACGTACGCCGAATGGAGCAGAGACAAAGTCCCCCGCATGGGCGCTGCCCTCGCGTATTACACGATTTTCTCTCTCGCCCCGCTTCTCGTTATCGCCATCGCGATCGCTGGTTTCGTCTTCGGGTCCGACGCTGTCCAGGGGCGCATCACAAGCCAGATTCAAGGATTAGTCGGACCAGATAGCGCTCATGCCGTGCAAACCATGATTCAGTCCGCTCACAAACCCGCGCACGGCGTATTCGCCACGATCTTTGGCGTTGTCGTCTTGCTTCTCGGCGCGTCTGGCGTTTTCGCGGAGATGCAGGATGCGCTGAATACCATCTGGAAGGTGGACACTACCTCTAAAACCGGAGTCTGGAATTTGGTGAGGGCGAGATTCCTGAGTTTTGGCATGGTGTTGGGAATCGGATTCTTGCTGCTGGTCTCCTTGCTCCTCAGCGCCGCTCTGTCTGCGGTCGCCACTTATGCTTCCGGATTTCTTCCCATTCCGCCCGCTGTGCTTCACGCAATGGATTTTCTTTTCTCTGTTCTTTTTATCGCCGGTCTGATGGCCATGATTTTCAAATTGCTTCCCGATGTGCCGGTTCCATGGCGTGATGTGTGGGTCGGCGCCATCATTACTTCCCTGCTGTTCACTGCCGGGAAATTCCTGATCGGCTTTTACATAGGCCATAGCGTCACCATGTCCGCCTATGGGGCCGCCGGTTCCGTGGTCATCATCCTCGCGTGGATCTATTATTCCGCGCAGATCCTTTATTTCGGCGCGGAATTCACGCGCGTTTATTCCACGCGCTGCGGCTCGCACTGCACAGTGGAAGCAAAGCACGCCGTCCGCGCCGCAAACGCGGCGGCTTAGTCTGATGGGACAAACTAGGATAATTGCGAGGATAAAATCGATTTAATCCTGCCGCCGCGCCTGGTTGGCGTTACAATGCGCCTCTGTTCCGGAGGCCGCATTCATGATTCGCAAAGCGAGGTCGCGTCGAAGAGTCACGCCGCTTTTGGCGCCTGTATTTTCGGTGAGCGTATTTTTGGCGAGCACATTTTTTGGCGCCGCTTCTGTCGACGCACAAAACAAACTTTCGACGAAGTGGGAAGAGCTCACCGCGTCTGATTTTCGCGAGGCCATTCAGCAAGCCAAAGGCACCTGCTTGCTCCCTTTCGGTATTCTGGAAAAACACGGGCCGCATCTTCCGCTCGGCACCGATTTGCTGAACGTGCGCTACGCTTCGCTGCAAGCCACTTCGCAAGAATACGCCGTAGTCTTTCCCGAATATTATTTCGGCCAGATTTTCGAAGCCAAGCACGAACCGGGAACCATCGCATACAGCATGGAATTGCAGTTGCGCTTGCTGCAGGAAACCACCGATGAGATGGCGCGCAACGGCTGCAAAAAAATAATCATAGTAAACGGCCACGGCGGCAACGAACACCTGCTTCCGTTTTTTGCGCAAGCGCAACTCGACAAACCGCACGACTATGTTGTTTACGTTTTGGATGGCGAGCGCAGCCGGCCCGGCGGACCGGCGAAAAAATCCACCGGCGTTGACTACCACGCAGGGGAAAACGAAACTTCGAACACCATGGTTTCGCATCCCGATCTTGTGCATTTGGATCGTGCCAAAAACGAATCCGGCGCGGACGCGAAGAGGTTGAATCTGCCGGAGGAGTTGTACACCGGAATTTGGTGGTATGCGCGCTTTCCGAATCATTATTCGGGTGACGGTGCGGTCGCGACGAAAGAGCTTGGCGAGTGGAACATGAAAGGCTGGGTCGATTCGATTGTGGAGTGCATTCGCTCCGTGAAAGTGGATGACGCCAGCTTGAAGATTCAGAACGAATTCTACGAGAAGAGCAAGCACCCGCTGGACACGCGCCCACAGTGACAGATCCGACGATCACGCGGCGCGATTTTCTCGGTCCCACGGCCACAGACACGACTCTTTGCTAGACTGTACGGCCATGAAAGCATTCATCGTTCGCACTTTTTGCGTAGTGTTGTTCTTAGCCACCCACGTAGCCGCTCAAGATGTGATTCCCCTGTACTCCGGCACAGCACAGGGCTCCACACAGGGGAACTATCCGGAGAAAGAGTACTTCTCGAAGGCCTGGAGCACGGAAGTAGTCGCCAACGTGACCAAGCCGAGCCTGACGGTTTTCAAGCCTCTTCCGGAGTTTAGAAACGGAACGGCAGTGGTGATCTGCCCGGGCGGTGGCTTTATGGCCCTCTCCATCAATAGCGAGGGCAACGATGTTGCGAAGTATTTGGCCGAGAGAGGCGTGACGGCCTTTGTGTTGAAGTACCGGCTCGCGCACACGGGCGAGGACGCCCCGCAGGAATTTGCGGCGCTATTTGCAGACAAGCAGAAATTTCACGAATTGCTGGCGAAGGTCGTTCCTTTGGCCGTCGCGGATGGGTTAGCGGCGGTCACGTACGTTCGGCAGCACGCGTCGGAATGGGGCGGTTCACCGGACCGCGTGGGCATCATCGGTTTCTCCGCTGGTGGAGTGGTCACTGCAGGAGTTGGCTTCCGGTACGCGCCCGAGGGCCGACCGGCCTTTGTAGCGCCGATCTATGGGGCAGCAGAGTTGTTTAAAGATGCTCCCGTTCCGGTGGATGCGCCGCCTATGTTTGTTGCGGCCGCCACGGATGATCAACTCGGACTGGCACCCGAAAGCGTCGCTTTGTACGAGAAATGGACGAGTGCGCACAAATCGGCCGAGCTGCACATGTATGCGAAGGGTGGCCACGGTTTCGGAATGCGAAAACAGAACCTCCCTACGGATCATTGGATCGAGAGCTTTGCCGATTGGCTGCAGTTACAAGGGTTGTTGAAGAAGTGACCACTGAACAGTTCAGGGACGAGCTTCGTAGACGACGTTGAACGGGGTTTCGGCGGCGCGGCGGAAGCGGGTGAAGCCGGCTGTCGTGACCACTTCGCGAATGCGGATTTTGGGCCGGGTGAGGCACAGGCGGGCATTTCACGCCCGCCTGGCCAACACGAGAAAGCCGGCCTACCTATTCCTGGCGGGGTCGTCCTCAGGATTGACGTAATTGAACTGGAATGGAGATTGGCCGTGGACCTGTACGATGGTTTCGCCGCAAGCCATGGCGTAGTGGTGCATGTTGGGATCGAGAAAGGCAAAGCTTCCGGCGATGAACGCTTTCATTTTGTCAGTTTCAAAATTGTCGCCCATCCCGACTTTGAACGTCCCGGAGATGATGGTGACGTTTTCTCTCTCTGGATGCCAATGTGGCGAGATGCGGAACCCATCGGGCATTTTCAGGCGAACTGTGAAGTCACCGGTGGAGGCGGTCGGGTCGCCTTCGAGCACGGCGAACTGCGCGCCTGGGCGCACGACCGGCGGCGCCGGCCCCCACGGAATGGTATCGGGAGTGAATGCGTTTGTTTCGTGAGGATGATTATTCGCGGCAATTGCGAAAAGCGAGCCTGCGCAACCCAACAAACCCGCTCCTGCTAGAGTAAGGAACAATTTTCGTTTCATGATTGAGCCTCCGTCGGTCTGTATCGAACGCGAGGATCATGACTCGAGCGGAGGAGCATTCCCATGAAGGGCGCGTACCGTTTGTATATCTTTTCCCTATCGGCGCAAGCTACTGAATCCAGGGGATAATAGCGGCGTGAGAGTGACGCGACGCACAATACGGGACGCGGGTGAGATCGAACTGGACCTCGGTCGCTACGAGCTTCGCCGCCTGGGGCGACGGGTGAAGCTCGAAAAAAAGCCCATGGAGTTGCTGATTTTTCTTGTGGGCCGGCGAGAACAACTGGTTTCACGCAAGGAGATCGTTGCGAAATTGTGGCAGTCGGATCTGCTCGTCGACACCGAGCCCAACATCAACAACATTGTGCGAAAGATCCGCACGGCGCTGGGCGACAATTCCGACAGACCGCGGTTTCTAGAAACGGTGGTAGGAAAAGGTTATCGATTTATCGGACCGTTGAGGGTGATTGACGCGCGTTATCCGCAAGCGGATGTAGCGGGCATGACGCGGGCTGTGAGGACGGAAGAGAGCAACCGTTCGTCGTTGGCTGTCTTACCGTTGATGCTTATTGGGGGTGCTACGGATGACAATGGCGCGTGCCTGGGCTTTGCCGATGCGCTCGTCACGCGACTTGGAAATCTCCCGGGGGTGGATGTTATGCCAACTTCGGCCGTGCTGAGCGCGCCCACCGGGGCGACACCCATGGAGACTGGGTCCCGTCTTGGCGTACGTTTTGTCGTGCACGGCGCTATTCAAATATCAAAAGGCGTGTGGCGCCTATCGATGAAAATGTATGACACCCATACACAGACAGTCTGCTTTACACGGAAACGCGATCTGGATATCAGCCGCCTGCCCGAACTCGAGGACGAGATTGCCAAACAGATCGCGCTCGCGTTGAACCGGCCGCTCGGTTCAGTTGCGGTCCAACGGCGGCCGCGATACAGCAAGGACCCTCTGGCGTATGCGGAATTCATGCGAGGTTACCGGCTTAGTTCCTGCGGCGATCCAGCGGTGCTCGGCGAAGCGGCTCAGCATTTGACCAATGCGGTCACCCGGGATCCCGCTTTTTCGCTGGCGCACGCCACGCTTTCGTTTGTCTGTGCGACTCGCCATTTTGAATTTGATCCGGCCAGCGCGTGGCTGGAGAAGGCCGAGTTTCATTGCCGTCGCGCGCTCGAGATCGATCCGGATTTGCCGGAGGGGCACGTCGCTAACGCTTTTCTGCTGTGGGGGCCTTCGAAGAACTTCCAACACGTTGAAGCGATTGCCGAACTCAAGCAAGCGCTTGCACTACAGAATAATCAACCGCATGCCTACAACCGGCTGGGGACGATTCTGGCGCATATCGGGCTGCTCGACCACGCGCGTGAGACATACGAGAGAGGGCGGCCATTTCATCCGAAGAAAGCGGTTAGCCACAGCATCACGCAGGTCTACATCTGGAATCGAGAATGCGATCTGGCGCGGAAGGAGATTGAAGCGTGGCGCGCCGAAAATCCCAGCAACAAGTATCCGGTCTATTTTGCTCTACAGCTAGCGATGATGACCGGGGATTGGAAAGAAGCAAAAATTCTGCTGGACGAAGCGGTCCAGATCTTGCCCGAGGAACCGCTCATCGTGAGTTTGCAGGGAATGTTTTATGCGTTGACAGGAAAAGAGGGAAAGGCGCTCGAATGCTTGACGAAGGCTTGTGCAAGCCCAAAATCCTTCGGACACGCGCACCACACCTACTATCAAATCGCGTGCATTCTTGCCGTGCTGGGGCAACGCGAAACTGCATTCGAGTGGCTTGAACGAAGTGTCAGCAGCGGCTTCGCGTGCTGGCCTTTTTTCCTGAAGGATCCTTGCCTGAAGAATCTGCGCGTGCTTCCAGGCTTTGAGGTCCTGGTGAGCTCCTTGCAGGCCAAATATCCTGACCACCTTGGAGTGCTCTAGCACGTCTGAGCTTCGCTGCGAGTAACCACAAAAGGAGTTGCACAGATCGGTAATCAGGTGTTACATCATTTGGCGAGTGGAGTAGCGGATGGCGGTCGCGGCCCCCAACACAACCATTTCTCCTGTGCGCAACGACGTTGGTTCCCCCTGGGACGCGCTTCCTTATATTTATCTGCTTCGCGTCCAACTCATCACGCTTCTGGCTCTCGTCTCGTTCCCCTTTGTTGCGCTGTGGTACGCGCCGAATCTTCTTGTCGGCGTGTTCGACATTAGGCCGCTGGGCATGGTCTTTGTGACACTTGGCGCGGTCCTCGCGAGCTGGACGGTGATGATTACTGCGTGGCAGGTTTTCCTTTACGGGCCTGAGCGTTTTCACATCCGGGAGTTTCCTTTTCTTTCTTCCATGCTTAGGCAAGTACCGACGCGCTTGCGGCGGTCGCCGGTTTTCGCACTCTTCTCCTTGCCGGTGATTGTTACCGCCATGTATGTATCGAAGAGCGGTGGTACCTCTACCTACTTGCGATTGCTGCCTGGCGTACTGGGAGGCGGTGTGCTCGCAGTGGTGATTTTGGTTCTTGGTGACCGGTTGCAGCGCCGGGGATTGCCGGACGTCAAACTAGTCACGGCATTCCTGTCCTTCTTTGGTCCCGGCTTCCAAAAGGAAGACGGAACATCCGCTCACGAGGGCCATTTCGTCGCTCTTTGGTCATTCCTGCTCTGCTTTCTCGTATACGTGGCGGTAGGTATCGGAAAATTCTTCCGTATAGGAGACGCGCCGACGGTCCCTACCCTTGCCGATCTGCTTATTTTTCTCATGATTCTTTGTTGGGGACTGGCCGCCGTCACATTTATCCTCGACCGGTTCCGTATACCGCTGCTGCTGCCATTTCTGTTGGCCGCCATCGTCTCCGCTCATGTTCACGCCACGGACCATTACTTCTACATGTTCCGCGCGAAAAGCTCTCCGGATCTCTCGCCCGCACAGGTGATTCGCGCGGGCAAGCCCGGCTCGGCAGTCGTCATCGTCGCTGCGAGCGGAGGAGGTATCAAAGCCGCCGCGTGGACTGCGCGCGTGCTCACTGGTCTCGAAGAAAGCAATCCGCACCGGTTTGGTGATTCGGTGCGTCTGATCAGCGCGGTTTCGGGCGGGAGTGTCGGAGCGATGTATTTCGTCAGCGAGTATGACGCGAACGGCGCAGGCCTTCCCACCAACGCGAGTGATTTGGAGAAAGCGGTGGCGCGCGCGGAAGCGTCCAGCCTGGATGACATTGCGTGGGGGCTTGTGTATCCCGATTTTCTGCGCGTGTTCGTGCCGGTGTTCAAGCACCTTGATCGCGGCAGGGCGCTTGAGGCCGCTCTCACGCGCGAATTGCCCAACCGCCGACATCATCTTTCGAGCCCGCTTGGCGATTGGCGGGAGGGCGTTCTCGAAGGGTGGCGTCCTGCCGTTGTATTCAACGCAACGGTTGTCGAAAGCGGCCAACGGTTTCTTCTTGGCACCACCGACCTTGCGCCCGCGCGCGGTCGCACCAGCTTGCGAGATGCGCAGTTTCCTCAATTTGCGGGGCGCGACATCTCTCTGGTCACTGCCGCGCGGCTTTCGGCCACATTTCCTTACGTGTCACCGGCCGCACGGCCGGATATTCCTGGAACGCAAATTCACGCCGTCGACGGCGGGTACACCGACAATTACGGGATGGCCACTCTTCTAGCCTGGCTGGATGAAGCTCTCCGATCACCGGGAAATCCCGTCCACCGCGTGCTGGTCATCGAAATTCGAGCTTCGCCACCCGCTAGTGAACCGCCGCCGCTCTCGTGGCGCGGCTGGCCGTTCCAGACTTATGCGCCAATTTCGGCCATGCTGAACGTGCGCGATACCGGGCAGCTACCGCGCAACCAAGAGGAGCTTGAGATACTGCGGCGCTTTGGCGCGTCATGCAATATCGACATTGAAGACGCCGTATTCGAATACCCTCCCGAAGACGCGCCGCTCTCCTGGCACCTCTCGCCCAACGACAAGAAGGAAATCGAAACGATCTGGACGTCACCAGGCACGGAGAAACCTAAACAAACGGTTCGCGCGTTTCTCACCGCAGCCCCGCCGAACCCGCAGACTGCGCCGCCGCTCCCTTCCGCTTGCCGATAGCTTGATAGATACGACGCGCAGGCCTTTTTGATGATCTCGCTATTTCGTTCGGCTGAAGTGGGTGATTTTGCCGTCGCTGATTGCGGCGACGTAACGGCCGTTGATCAGGAATTGCATGACCTTGGCGCCTTTGCGGGCGAGCTCGGCCCAGCGTGAGCCGGTTGCGGGATTTTGCTCCAGGCCGCGAATGCGCTGGCCTGCAAATTCGAAATCGACTTGAGCGAGCTTGGATTTTGCGGTGTGGCGCACGGGATAGGAGTCGTCTCCCAAGCGCGCGCGTTTTTTGCTTTCGACAAGCGCTTGGCGCCAGTGGACAGCAAGGCTTCGTCGAGAGGTGATTTTTCAATTTGTTCGGTCATTGCCGAATCCATTCCGCGATACACGAAAGCGGAGCAAGACTCCCGCATTCCAAAGTAGGCCAAATCATAGCGCACCTCTGTTACCATCTTGCCGCCGTAAACGGGGAAAGCTATGACACGGATACTTTTGTCCATGGCGGTAACCTTTGCTTTCGGATGTGCGTTTGGTGCTTTTGCGCAGACGCCGCCCGCACGAGTGGTTTCGCCGGAGGTGCACTCCGACAATCGCGTGACGTTTCGCTTTCGCGCGCCGAATGCCAAGGAGGTTGCGCTGTCGCTGGAGGGCGCGTCGAAAGATCTGGCGATGCAGAAGGACGAGCAGGGAGTCTGGAGCGTTACGACGGAGGCGCTCGAGCCTGATTTTTATGGGTATGCGTTTGTGGCGGATGGCGTGCACCTGATCGATCCTTCGAATTCCTTGATGAAGCCAAACCTACTGAATACTACGAGCCAGGTGCATGTAACAGGGCCGGGTTTACCGTGGGAGGTCGGCGACGTTCCCCATGGCGAGGTGCATCATCACTACTACAAGTCGGCTGTCGTGGGAGATCAGCGCGACTTTTACGTCTACACACCGCCGGGTTATGACGCGCGCGGCAAGCAGACGTATCCGGTTTTGTATTTGCTGCACGGATTCAGCGATGACGCGAGCGGCTGGACTGCGGTGGGACGCGCGAACGTGATCCTGGACAATTTGATTGCGCAAGGAAAAAGCAAACCCATGATCGTGGTGATGCCGCTGGGATACGGCGCTCCGGAAATTCTGCGCGGCGGATTCGGGGCGTTTCGAAACACGGAGCTGCGCGACCGCAATTTTGCAAAGTTTAGCGAGGCGCTGCTGAATGAGGTGCTCCCTCGCGTTGAGTCGAATTATCTGGTGAACAAGGACCGGAACTGGCGAGCAATCGCCGGCCTTTCGATGGGCGGAAGCGAGTCGTTGCTAACAGGACTGAACAATCTGGACAAGTTTGCTTGGATTGGTGCCTTCAGCTCGGGCGGGATTCCGGAAGAGTTCGACAAAGACTTCCCGGGACTGGATGCGAAAGCAAACGAGCGATTGAAGGTGCTGTGGATCGCTTGCGGAGTCGATGATCGGCTGATCGAATTGAACCGCAAGCTGCGGTCGTGGCTGGACACGAAGGATATCAAGAAAGTCGATGTGGAAACGCCGGGAATGCACACGTGGATGGTTTGGCGGAGAAATTTGGTTGCGTTTACCGGATTGCTGTTTCGTTGATCGGGGCCGCAAGTAGATAAGCGCACCGAGCACGATCCGGAATTAACATCCGTGTGTGCTTAGGGCCATGTCTGTTAGCCTGTAGATAGCCCCAGTCCTCGGAAACTCGAGGGACCTTTGCCAAACATTACCGAACATTTTGCGCACGTCTTGTTGTTTGCGTGCCCGCAGTGCGAGCGGCCGCTGGCATCCGCCTGCGCGAGCGATAAACAGAATCTAGAAGAGGCGGACGCACACTTTTTCAATCCGCATTGCCATTGTGGCTGGACCGGAGCAGTAATTGGGCTGGAAGCCGTTAAACATTGGGTGGAACCTTGGCACGCTTTCACTGCTGAGGTTGGCGCTGCCGGACCTGGCGATGGCACGTGCGACGGCCGCGGCGCCCACTAATATTGATGATAGGAACAGGTTCTTGTTCGGCCGGTGAGAGATGGGTTTTACGACACCCATCCAGGAGCTATCGCTCGCGGAGTTGCTCGATCCATTTGGAGAGGGCATCGTGGCCGGCAGACTCGATGTCGATGAATTCAATGCCCATGCCGATGCGCGGCTTGACGATGCGCACTACGGCGAGGCCCTTCACCACTTGCCCTTTGCGCGAGAGAGTAACCCGCGTGCGTGATTTCAGCGCCAGCGGCTTACTGGTGCAAATGAAGCAACCGCCAAGGGAGATATCCGAGGTCACGCCGGTGGCCTGCGCTCCCGTTTCCAAATCGATCAGCTCGACATCTGCCGCGAACGGATAACGAATCGCATAGCGACGATCGCGCACCCCCGCTTTTGGCGATGGTCCTTTGGTCGAACGATTATCCATAACGATTACGTTGCTCACTGGTGTTCGCCGTCCACACCGATAGACGGAGATGCTTTGAGAGGCACAAATCCCCTGCGACCAGTTTGCTGGAAAAACTGAAAAGCAGATGTAAAACCGCCGGCATAAATAGCCAAAACAGCAATACCCGCCTGGCTGGGTTGACGGGAATGCAGTGCGTTATTAGTGGGTACGACAAAGCAGCGCTGGCAGGCGTTTGCGGTGTGTGGCCGCGTGCTAGTCTCAAAAGAGCAGCGTTTTCTGCGCGAATAGAGGCTATGCGACCCGAAGGACTTCGGCAAAGCGACCGTGTGAATTTCCGAATGCCCGTGGAGGCATCGTGGTTTGCCGCCGGGGGTGTGGCTGTCAAGCAGACAGCGCAGACCCTACTGGTGAGCCGAAATGGCGGCGTACTCTGTCTGCAGGAAAAGGTGTTGCCGGGGCAGGAATTGACTTTGCGGCGGCAAAACGGCGACGAGTCGAAAATGGCGCGGGCGCGAGTGCTGGCGGAGTTCGATCGCGAAGCGGATGGATTTTTGTACGCTTTCGTAATTCTGGAGCCGCGCGAGGATTTCTGGGGCATCGACTTCCCTGCTCCGCATACGGCCGAAGACGCACTGGCGCGATTACTGATGGAATGCAGTTTTTGCCAGCGGCGCGAGGTCGTTTACCTGAACGAGCTGCAGTTGAAATCATTTGAAGTACGGAAATGCGTGGCGCGGCTATGCACGCATTGCGATGCACCATCGATTTGGATCGAGGCGGTGTCGACAGCGAAGCAGGACGGAGTGGCTCCGAAGCCAGTGCCGACAGATGAGCGGGTCAATCCGCACCGGAAAAAGAATCGCGTGAAGGCGCGGGTGCTCGCGTGCATACGTCGCCGCGGATTTCAGGAAGAAGTGGCGGTCTGCGAGGACCTATCGAAGGGCGGTTTGAGCTTTCGCAGCCGCAATCAGTATCCGGAAGGCACGCGCGCGGAAGTGGCCGTGCCGTTTACGCCGGGAGCAGGCGCGATCTTTGTGCCGATTCGAATTGTGTTCTCACAGGCGCTGCCGACGGTGGGGCTCTATAGACATGGCGCCGCGTATGTGAAGCCCCCGATGGACGGGGCTTAGAGTTGAATTCCTTGTAATGCCCCTTCGGACAGAATCAATCTAATGCGGATGCGGCTTCGCGCTCTTGACGGCGGCGATGCAGATAGTGCATCGCGATATTCAGGTAGACCTCGCCGCACGGTGTCTCAATGCAAATCACCATGGCTTCGGTATCGGTATTCCCGGCAAGCCCTTGGTCATTCCCGTGGATTTCCGGGGGGAACACTTTGAAGCGGAAGCCCTGATCGTTTAACAGCGTGACGGAATTTCCGATGACCATGTTCGCCAGCTCGCAGACGGTTTCGCGGGCCACCTGCTCAGACTGCTCCACGGCGGAACCGGCAAGGTGCGTCGCAACCTTCAGCGCAACTTCGGGCGCCAGATCCAGAATAACGCGCCCCTCGATTTCACCCTTGATAAGGATGAGAGCGGCGATGCCTTTGCGGCGATAGGTTTCCTCGTCCATCGCGAGGTCGACAATTTTTGTAGGCGCTTGCAACGATTCCGCAAAGACAGCGTCTGCGGCGTTGATGAATGGCTGAATAAGTTCCATTCTCATGAGCGGTGCTCTCCAGCAAGCGCAACGGGGGCGCCCGTCGCGGTGGGATCGTCACTCAAAACATATCGCAGGATTTCGTACAGAACTTCCGGCTTGACCGGCTTTTGCACGAAGTGCTTTGCGCCTTTTTGCAGCGCGGCGAGAATATTTTCCTGATAGCCCACGGAACTGACCATCACGATGCGCGCTTCGGCGTGCTGGCGCACGATGCGTTCGACGGCCTCGATGCCTTCCATTTGCGGCATGGTGATATCCATGAGCACGATATCCGGCTTGGCGCGATTGTATTCCGCGATGGCGGTGAGCCCGTCGCCGGCCTCACCGGCCACTTCGCCGCCGAACATCTCGATCATCTTGATGAGATTTTTTCGGGCGAATACGGAATCGTCCACCACCAGGTAGCGGACCGGCCGACTGTCTTTCCGGAGCAGAGCGGCGAATTGTTGCATGGCCTTCTCCTTGTCCCCTCGCACAAACTACCTGCGTTGGGAAGAAACGTGTGTCTTATCGCTTTTCTCGTTCTTTTCAATCTTGTCGTTCTTTTCAATCTTGTCTTTCTTTTCGCCCTTATCGGCTCGATCACGGTCAGCAGCGCGATCGCTGCCGCAATGCCCGATCAGAAACGCACTCAAAGAGTCCAAAGGAACAATTTTGTTGGCGTAGCCCTTTAAAATAGCGGCGCGGGGCATTCCGCTGACCACGCAAGTATCTTCGCTCTGTGCGACGGTCATGCCTCCGGCGGCTTTGATGGCTCCGAGACCTTCCGCGCCGTCGTCGCCCATTCCAGTCATCAGGACACCAACGGATGTGAGCGTGAACTCTTGAGCGACGGAGTGAAAGAGCACGTCGGCTGACGGCCGGTGGCCATTGACTGGAGGGCCATCCGAAAGCACTGCCATGTCGCCGCGAGGCATGCGACGAACGACCATGTGGCGATTGCCCGGGCAAATCAGTACGCGTCCGGCGATCAGCAAATCGCCGGAGCGCGCCTCCTGCACGTGGAGGGCGCAGCATTCGTCCAAACGCCTTGCGAACATTTCGGTAAAGCCTTCGGGCATGTGTTGCACGATCAAGATGGTGGCTGCGAAATCCGCGGGGATTTGCGACAGAACATACTGCAATGCATTGGGGCCGCCGGTAGAAATCCCGATGGCCACGATGCGGCTGGGCGGAAGCGTGGCACGCGCAGGCTTTTTCTGAGGAGGATTTGTTTCCACCTCGACGCTGGCGCGGATTTTGCGGCCGGATGCGCGTTTGGCGATTTTGATTTTTTCGATGAGCTCCACAGCAATTGCATCAAGATGACCGGCAGCCGCATCTCGCGGTTTCGCCACAAAGTCGATCGCGCCGAGCGCCAGGGCTTTGAATGTAGAGTACGCGCCTTCTTTGGAATGCGTGCTGAAGACAATTACGGGCATGGGCGCGCGGCGCATAATCAGGCGGAGCGCCTCGAGTCCATCCATGCGCGGCATTTCGAGGTCGAGTGTGATTACGTCCGGATGAAACTCTTCAATTTTTTTTAGCGCGAAGGCGCCGTCCATGGCGGTGCCGATGACCTCAATGGAGGGATCGCGTTCGAGAATCGTGGGAATGAGCTTCCGCATCAGCGCGGAATCGTCGACGACGAGGACTCGAATGCGCTCGCTCATGCGATGGCCCCTAGAGGAGTTGCGCGGGAGAGGCGCGAGAGTACCGCAGGCACGTTCAGAATCAGCACGACGGTGCCGTCGCCGAGAATCGAAGCGCCGCTGACCAGGTCGCTGGAAATGATCTCCGCGGGCAGCGCCTTGATCACCAGTTCTTCTTCGCCGACGAGACTATCGACCACGAGGCCGAAGCGTTTTTCCGCAGCCCCGATTACGATGACGAAATTGCGCTTTTTCTTTTTGCCGTCTTGCGGAACAACAACGGCGTGAATCTGGCTGAGGCTATTCAGGCGTACTAATGTGAGGATCTGTTCGCGCAGGCGCAGAACTTCGCGCTGGTCGACACGGTGAATTTCGGAATCAGTGATACGTGTAATTTCGACTACGGAAGAAAGAGGAACCGCGAAGAGGCGGCCGCCTACACGGAACAGCAGAGTCTGAATGCTCGCAAGCGTCAAAGGCATGCGAAGTTGAATGGTGGTGCCGCGGCCTTTGACCGAGGAAACATGAACCGTGCCTTTCAAGTTGTCGATGACCGTACGGACCACGTCCATGCCAACGCCACGGCCAGACACTTCCGTTACTTCGGCCGCGGTGCTGAAGCCCGGCTCGAAAATGAGGTTCATGATTTCGGAATCGGTGAGCCGTTGAATCTCAGCAGCCTTCACAATTCCTTTTTCCGCCGCGTGCCGGCGGATTTGCGCGAGGTCGATGCCGCGGCCGTCGTCGCGGACTTCGATGACAACTTGCGTGCCTTGGTGATAGGCGTTGAGGTAGACGGTGCCGCGAGCCGGTTTATTCGCGGCGATGCGTTCCTCGGCATCTTCCACGCCGTGGTCGACAGCATTGCGCACGAGGTGCATCAGCGGCTCAGCAAGGGCGTCCAGGATGCCCTTATCGAGATCCGTGTTCTGACCGGAAAGTTCGAGGGCTACATCTTTGCCGCACTGCTTGGCAACATCGCGCACCAAACGGGGGAAGCGGCGAAAAAGCTGCTCGACCGGCACCATGCGAATCTTCAATACGCATTTGTGCAGCTCGTCGAGCACGCGCGACTGAAATGCCAGCGCATCCGAAAGCTTGGCGCGGACAGGATCGCGCGCGTGCCGCTGGTCAAATTCCGTGAGGCTGCGGTGCAGCATAGACTTGCCGATGATCAGCTCGCCTACCAAATTCATCACCGCGTCGATGCGCGCAGCGTCCACACGCAGAGTGCTCTCTACAACCGTGACGGCGGCAGACACCGGGGCTTTCGCCGCTTCGGTGTTTGCCCCGACGCCAGTGACGCTGGAAGCGGCCGTTGCCGCTTGCGCCTCCAATAGCTCGCCAAGCAGCTCGTGCTCCGGGGTTTCCGCAGTAGCTGCGCGTTCGATACGCAAATCGGAAACGATAGAAGGAATACGGCAACGCTGCGCGATGTGCTCTTCCGACTGATGACTGGCCAGCGCGGCCTCGACAATCTCCAAGGTCTCTGCTGACGAATTATCTTCGGGACGTAGCGCGATGACTGTGCCGCAGGCATGTAAAACGTTACGAATCAGCTGTAACGCCGCGGCGTGCATCGAGCTGGCGGGATCGACGCGGAGGGCCACGTTGTACACAGTTTCGCCGCGATGCACGGCTTCGGAAATCATGAGATGTTCGTATTCGGTCCAGCGAAACTGAGCGGCGATTCCGCCGGCTGGCGCCGTTGGCGCGGACGCCACGGGAGCATGGATTAACGTCCGCATCATTGCGCGCAAGGAGTCAGCCGAGGGCGGCTCAGCATCGCGTTGATAGGCAGAGAGCATGGCGCCGAAATTGTCGGCCGCCACCAGAACGACATCTGCAAGGCGCGAACCGGCGCTGTGACCGATTTCCGGCGAGAGCACGTCTTCCAGCTCGTGAGCGAGTTCGCTTAATTTGTGAAAGCCGCACGCGGCGGAATCGCCTTTCAGCGTATGCACCGCCCGGCGCACGCGGCGAATCACTTCTTCGTCGGTGGGATTGGCCTCGAGATCAAGCCCAGCTTCATTGAGCGACTGCAACAGCTCATTCGCGGTCTCAAAGAAGAGCGCGCGCAGCTCGGCATTGCGGTCTTCGGGAAAGAGACTCACGCATTTACCTCGAGCCGCTGGTAGGCCGTGCCGTTATTTTCATGCACCATGCGGAATTTCTGTGTCAAACCGAAAAGGCTCTCCGCGTGACCGACAAAAAGATAGCCGCCCGGATTCAGGCAATGCCAAAACTTCTCGATCAGCCGCTTCTGCTCCGCTTCATCGAAATAGATCATGACGTTGCGGCAGAGGATGATGTCGTTACGGCGCGGTAAGAATTCCGTCTTCAGATTATGAAAGTCGAATTGCACTAACTCTTTCAGCTGTGGCTTGATCGCATACTTGTCGCTGGATTTTTCGAAGTAGCGCAGGCGGCAAGTGTAATCGACCGGCTCCATCTGGATTTCGGTGTACAGTCCTTCCTGCCCGGCGCGCAGACTCGCGTAACTGATGTCGGATGCTACGATTTCGAGCTTCCAGGGCGGCGGAATCAGCGGCTTCGGCGAAGGCATGTCGAACGGGAGCGGGTTGCGCAGGTAGTAGTAGGCCAGAGCGTCACAGATAAGGATGGCGACCGAGTACGCTTCTTGCCCTGAGGAACAGCCGGCGCTCCAGACGCGAAGAGTCCAATCGCGCCGCTCTTGCTTGCGTTTCAAGATTTCTTCCAGCACGGTCTTCTGCAAAAGGTCGAGCTGCGGACGATTGCGGAAAAAGCTGGTCTCGTTGACCGTGAGATTTTCCAGCAGCAACGCCAGTTCGTTCTTGCCTTCGCGGCTGGTGAGCAACCGGTAGTAACTGTAAAAGGAATCAAGCTGGCAAGCCTTGAGCCTGCGCTGCAAGCGGTCTTTGAGGAAATGCGAGCGGCGCTCGTCGAAAAACATCCCGCATTCCTGATAGACGAGCGTCTGCAGAAGCTTGAGCTCCGCTTCGGTCAGTTGAATCTGTGCGGTAAGCGTTGCCATGGGCAGGTAACGCGGCGCGCAAAGTGACTTCATCCGCAATTCAGCGGAGCAAGCTTACTTTGCGGCACCTACGAGTTCCGCAGCCTCCTCAAAACGCTTGTACTCCGGACGATGCAGCAGCTTGGCAATATCCAACAAGATGATGAGGCGACCTTTGAGCTTGCCCACACCGGTGACGTAGCCGGACTCGCCTTCGGCGAAGAGAGATCCCGGCGCTTCGATTTCCGAAGGCGCGAGCTTCAAAACTTCTGAGGCGGCGTTGACGATCAGGCCGACCAGCTTGTTATCCAACTCGACGACCAGGATGCGATTTTTCTTGTCGGGTTGAATGTCCGCTTGACCGAAGCGCTTGCGCAAGTCCATCACCGGAATGATTTTTCCGCGCAGGTTGATGACGCCTTCGACAGTTTCCGGAGCGCTCGGGACGGCGGTGATCTCCGGGACACGAACGATTTCGCGTACCGAGCCAATGCGCACGCCAAACGTTTCATTTCCGATGCGAAAGCCGACGACTTGGAGGTCTTTTTCCATCGCTCGGTCCCGTCCGCTTACTGACGCGCCTCGGCGTATTCCATTTCTCTTTCTCGACGCGATTCTTTCTTACGGCGCCCTTCGCCGGGCTCGCGACGCGGGCCGTTCGGTTGCGGAACGTGTTGCTCGAGAACAAAGCGGTCCATGCTGTCCAAAAGATTGCGGGAGAGCTTGAGCATCTGCTCGGCCGCGGCGGAAAGCTCGGTGGAGCTGGAGGCAGATTGCTGCACGAGTTCGCGCATCTTGTCCATCGCGCGCACGACGGCTTGTGCTCCCGAGGCTTGTTCCTCGACAGCGGAATTGATTTCCTGCGTTATTTCCGTCAGGCGGCCCGTGGCTTTCGCAATTTGCGAGGAGCCAACAGATTGCTCGTTGGTAGCTGCGCCAATTTCCTGCGAAAACTTATAGACTTCCGTGACGACGTTGGAGATCTTGTGCAGCGCCGAGCCGAGGTCGTTGCCGAGGCTCAGCCCTTCTTCAACGATGCGCGTGCTTCGCTCCATATTTTCGACCGCTTGCCGCGCCTCGCGCTGGATACTTTGAATGAGATCGGCGATTTCCTTTGTGGACTGAGTAGACTTCTCCGCGAGCTTGCGGACCTCATCGGCAACCACGGCGAAACCTAGCCCGTGCTCTCCTGCGCGGGCGGCTTCGATCGCGGCGTTCAAGGCCAAAAGATTGGTCTGCTCGGCAAGATCATCAATGACTTCGATAATTTTGCCGATGTCATCCGCACGATGGCCCAAAACGTTGATGATCTCCGCCGAGGACTGAATGGCGTGATTCGTGCGATTAAGACCGTCCGTGGCTTTCTCCATCGTGGAGATGCCATTGACGACTTCTTCGCGGGAACGATTGGCGATATCGAGCAAGACCTTGGCGGTATCCGCGACGCGGTTGATCGACGTCACCATCTGATCGATGGAAGCGGAGGTTTCCGCGACGCTCGAGGCTTGCACCTGGGTATTTTTCACGACGTTTTGCACATTGATGCTCATCTCGTGCATCGTGCTGGTGACTTCTTCAATCGCGGAGGACGCCTGCACGCTAACTTTGGCCGATTCGTCGGCCGCGCCGGCAACCTGGTTCGAGCCTGCGGAGACTTGGCTGGCAGAGTCGCGCGTCGTACGCACCAAATCCTGAAGCCCGTGCGACATGCGCAAGAACGCGTTACCCAGCGTATCGCGCTTCGAGCGCGGAACGACTTCGACGCTCAGGTCGCCCTCGGCAACAGCCATCGAGACCCCAGCCATTTCCTTCAAGTACGCGACCATATTGTTAAATGTAGTGGCCAGTGCGCCTATTTCGTCGTTGCGATGGATATCGATATTCTGGTCAAGGTCGCCGGAGTCGCCGATTTCGCGCGCGACTGTGATCAAGTGCGTCAATGGCTCGGTAATGGATTTCGCCGTGTAAAAGGCAACAAACAACCCGGCTAGTACTGCCGACAGTGTCCCCGCCGTTGTCAAGCCGATGCTGACGTTGCTGGCGGTTTTGGCCGACCTGTTGGAATCGTCAAGGGCCTTTTGGATGTCCACGTTTGATTGGTCAAGAACCGTAGACGACTTTACGAGCCAGGACGCGGGATCCTTTTGCAGATAAAAAATCTGGAGATCGGAAACAGTGGCATCCCCCGAATCGACCTGGTGCCGCTTGGCCAAAAGGGGTTTAGCGAAATTGTCGGCCCAGCTCGCTTCCGTCCCCTCCACTTGAATCAGAGCGCTGTGGAGGTCGTTTCCTGCCTGAGATTCGCCCCGTTTCATAATTTCGTTGACGTCCTGAAGTCCGCGCGTGACTTTTTCTTCGTCGCGAGGATCACCGCTGAGCAGAAAGTTGTTGAGGTTCAGCCTGTTGAGCATGATCTGATAGCGCACGGCTTCAATGGCGCGCACGCTTTCCAGAGCGGTCGAGGCCTCCTTGCGCGCCGAACTCTCCTTGAGTCCGGCGACCAGATTCACGCCTAGCAAGAGCAATAGGATCGACAGTATCGATCCGAATCCAAGATAGAGTTTCTTACCTATCGTCATCTCGAAAAACCTCCGCTCCCCAAACAAACGCTCTACCGAACCAGGCCGTTCCCGTCCCACCTTAACTGGCCGCGGAAAACTCAAATTCGACAACCTGGGTGGTTTCCTCCGGTGCTGCCACAAACTTCCATTCCTTCACCGCATCGATACAAGACTGCACGAGAAGCGGATGGCCGCCCAGCGCGCGCGTACTCTTCACACGACCGTCGGGAGTGATGATCACCTCGATCTTGACCTTGCCCACGACGTTCATGCGTTTGGCAAGTTCCGGATACGCGGGAGCGACTTTACTCTTGACCTTGCGCTTGCTCTCTTCCGTCCCGGACGATTGCGCGAATGCGTGCGTTCCCAAGATCGACGACAGCGCCATGCCTACGGCTATTTTCCGAATCCACCTGGGTCTCATCGACACCACCCTCCTCTGAATGGGATACCCCAGCGTTAGAGAAGGCACGTGGGTTGCCAGCGATTTGGCGTGACGGAACAGCTTGCTTGATCCGGAGGAATTTCAGCCTAAGCGCAAAGCAATAAGAGAGTTAGCGGGTTTCTGCGGGCGCGGCATTCGCTCTGACTGACCTGCGGGTTTGTCTCAGCGCACGGGGATTGCAGCGGTGTGGGTCTCACGCTGAGACGGGTTGACGGTATTCCGCTCAGCCATGATGGACGATTCGGCAACAGTGCCGCGACGGGTCATTGACTCACATTGAGATTGCCCGGTAGCGTAGAAGGGCGTGCTAATCGTCAAATTGAGACGCGAGCGCGCGACCATAGGACAATGCCCAGAACCAAGCCTATCCAAAAGACGCCGCGAACCACGGCGCGCCGAAACCCGGGTGCCGTCGCCAAGGCGGCTTTGGGCGATCACGCCGAAGAATTGATGGAGCTTGCGGTGGATGCGGCGCAATCCCGCCACTTGCCGGGATTTCTGGAGCGATTTGCAGAGCGCGCGGCACGCATGCTCTCAGCGCATTGGTGCGCGGTGATGGTTTTTCGCGGGCGCGAGACCGATTCCTATCAGACCACACGCGCCAAAGACTCCCCCGACGCGGCCGAGCACACTTCGCTGGTTCGCTACGCGCGAGAGCTTGGCAAAGAAATTGAAATGCAGCCGTTGGCGCCGGACTCAGGCGGCGTGACCGAAACGAAGCGGAGCAAGGTGGCGGTTTTCGTTCCAATCACTGCGAGCGATGCGGAGAGCCTGGGCGCGATTTGCCTGATCTGCGAAAAGAAGCCGCTGGGCGAAGCAGAGCAGCGGCTATTGCGGGCGCTAGCAAGCCACGCAGCGTTGTCACTCGAGAATTTTCGGCGATTTTCGCAACTGGAACGCTCGAAGCGCCAGTGGGTGGAGGATATCGACGCCATCAGCGACTACATCGTAGTGCACGATCGCTCGTGGCGCGTCGTCCGAACAAATCGCTCGCTGGCTTCGCATCTAGGAGTGCCGCCCGTAGCATTGGTGGGCGAGGCGATGAGCAGCTTGCGGCAGATCGCGGAAACCGGCAGCGATCTTCCGTGTCCGTTCTGCCGCGACACGCAGCAGGCACGGGAAGAATATGTCGTGGCATCGCCGGAGCGAATTTTTCTGGTGTCCACCTCGCGCACACCGGGTGTCAACGACGACGACACGCGCACCATTCATGTCTTGAAGGACATTACCGACCGGCGCGAGGCGGAGCGGCGTTATCGCGAACTGTTCGACAGCATTCAGGAAGGCCTGTTCTTCGCCACGCCCGATGGACGATTTCTCGATGTAAATGATGCGATGGTGCGCATGCTCGGGTATGACGCGCGCGACGAACTGCTGCGCGCCGACGTCGGCCCTCATTTGTATCCCGCGGCGGCGGCCCGCGAGCGTTTCTTGCTGGCGCTGGCGGAACGCGGGGTGTTGCGCAATTATGAAGAGACCCTGCGCCGCAAAGATGGAACGCTGCTGCACACGCTGCAAAACATCACAGCGGTGCGCGATGCGCGCGGAAATATCGCGCAGATTCGCGGGCTAATGCTGGATGTGACCGAACAAAAAACGTTTCAATCGCAATTACAGCGCGAACGCGATTTCAACCAGAAAATCTTGAACACCACGCAAAGCATGATCCTGGTGCTGGATACGGCTGGGTTGATCAGCTACGCGAATCGCCGCTGCTTCGAAGCGGGTTATCGCGAAGACGAACTGATCGGCCATCGCCTTGTCGAATGGGTGGAGCCTTCGCATCGAACCGATTTTGAAGCCGCGCTGGAAACCACGGCGCATGGCCAGCAAGTGGAAAATCTGGAGCTGCGCGTGCGGCGCAGCGATGCCTCGATGGGACATTTCTCCATCAGTTTGAGTCCCATGCGCGACGAACAAAATACGGTGAACAGCGTGGTCGTAGTGATGACCGACATCACCGACGCCGCGCTGCTACAGGCCAAACTGGCGCACTCTGAAAAAATGGCGACGATCGGCCGGTTGGTTTCCGGCGTCGCTCACGAAGTGAATAACCCGCTGGCCGCGATTCTCGGCTTCACCGATTTGCTCCTGGAAAATCCGCAGGTTCCGGAAAACGCGCGCGAAGATTTACAAATTATCTTGCGAGAAACGCAGCGCACCAAGGATATTGTGCAAGATTTGCTGAGTTTCGCGCGACAGCGGCCCGTCCAGCGCGAACTCGTGCAAGTCAATAGCGTGCTAAGGCAGACAATTAAGCTCCGCAGCTATGATTTCGCGAGTCACGGCGTGGAAGTTGCAGAGGAATTTGACGAGAAACTCTCGCCGGCGCTCGGTGATTCGCAGCAGTTGCAGCAAGTTTTTTTGAATATTCTCAACAACGCGTACGACGCAGTGCAGGAATCTGGGCAACGCGGTCGCATCGCTATCCGGACACGACTGCGCGGCGACTCGATTGAGGTCGCCGTGACCGATAACGGCACTGGCATCGCGGACCCGGAGCGCATCTTCGATCCCTTTTATACGACCAAGCAGGCCGGCAAAGGCACCGGGCTTGGCTTGAGCATTTGTTACGGCATCGTCCGCGCTCACGGCGGCGAGATTTTGTGTTGGAACAATTCCGGCCAGCGCGGCAGCACATTTGTCGTGCGCGTCCCCGTAGCGAATGAAGCCAGCGTAGCCGCCGCGCTTGCAAAAGAGGCTGGCCGATGAATTCGCAGACTCACACCGGAACCGTCCCCATCCTGCTCATTGAGGATGAGCCCTCGGTGACCGCTTTTCTGCGCGCCGCACTCGAGCGCCACGGATACGCTGTCGCCAATGCCGCGTCCGGCGCCGAAGGGTTGAACATGCTGAGCGGTGGAAAATATTCCGGTGTAATTTCAGACATTCGCATGCCGGGCGCCGTGAACGGCGCGGAAGTACACGCCTGGATCCAAAAAAATCGCCCGGAACTGTGCGCGCGCATCATCCTGATCAGCGGCGACACCGCTAACAGCGAGACGCAAGCGTTCCTGGCACAAAGTGGCACGCCGTGCATCGAGAAACCATTTCGCGTGCAACAATTGATGACCGTTGTGGAGAAAACCTTCGGGAAGCCATGAGCGACGAACTGAAAACACGTTTACTGGTGGTGGATGACGAGCAGAGCATTCGCCGCCTGTGCATGACAATCGGCAATTCGCTGGGCTTCGCCTGCGCGGAAGCAGAAAGCGCGGAAGCCGCCCTCGCGCGCCTCGACGCGGAAATACCGGATCTCGTGCTGACCGATCTCAAGCTCCCGAGCCAGTCCGGCGCGGAACTGCTGCGGCAAATCAAAAGCCTGCTGCCGCGTACGGAAGTGGCCATCATGACCGGACACGGCTCGATCGAGTCCGCGGTCGAGGCCATGAAGCTCGGCGCCTACGACTACATCGAGAAGCCGTTTCGCGTGGAAAAAATGCGCTTGTTGCTGCAGCGTATGGCGGAAAAGGTTCGCTTGGTCACCGAAAACGCATTTTTGCGTGAGCGCGTCGACACCGAAGAAAATCTCGACGGCATCATCGGAACCTCGGCCAACATCCAAGACGTTTTGCGTATGATCTCCCGATTGAAGGACACGCGCACTCCCGTGCTGATTTCCGGCGAGAGCGGCACGGGCAAGGAATTGGTAGCACGCGCAATTCATTTTCGCGGCACCATGGCGCAAACACCTTTCGTTGCAGTCGACTGCGGCTCCCTGGTACCGACGCTGATGGAAAGCGAGCTCTTCGGCTACGAAAAAGGCGCTTTTACTGGCGCGACTAAAACAAAAGCCGGACTCTTCCAGGCTGCCGATGGCGGCACGATTTTCTTGGACGAAATTGGCGAGCTGCCGCTCGAAATGCAGGCCAAGCTCCTGCGCGTCTTACAAGAAAAGGAAGTCCGCCCAGTCGGCAGCAACGATCACGTCACGGTGGACGTGCGCGTAATCGCCGCGACCAACCGCGACCTCGAAGCCGCCTATCGGGACGGCACCTTCCGAAAGGATCTTTATTTCCGGTTGAACGTCGTGACTGTGCATCTTCCCGCGCTCCGCGATAGGCGCTCGGACATTCCCATGCTCGTGCACCACTTTCTGGACCGCTACGCCGCGGGCGCAAACCTCCAGGTGACCGCAGCGGCTATGAAGAGCCTGCTGCACTACGATTGGCCCGGCAACGTCCGTGAACTCGAAAACTGCGTCGCGCGCGCCGTGACCCTTGGCGATCGTCAAATCATCGACGTCAATGATCTGCCGCCCGCGATCCGAACCGAGCAGCCGTCGGCGGCGCCACTGTCGCCGCAGGACTCCGCGTCACTCTCCACCACCGCCCTGGCCGAGATGGAGCGCATGACCATCCTGCGCGTCTTCGAACAAGCCAACGGCGATAAAGCGCTCGCCGGCAAAATGCTGGGCATCAGCCGCGCCACGTTGTATCGCAAACTGAAGCGCTACAACATCCCGGTCAAAGCCGGATCAACCGCGACTCCAGAGCAGCAGCGAGCCGCGTCGCACTAGCGGGACCCGTCTCATCCCTTTCGGCGCCTCACGTCGGCGGGCGCAAGAGCTGAGACGCAATCGTTTCACGCTGAGACATTTGCGCGCCGCGTACCATCCGGCAAATCTCTAACCCACGCCATTTCAATAGCTTCACCATTCCCCAGGGCAATTCCTTTTTGGTGTCCGACGTGCATTCCTCATCGCCGGGACACTGTGTTCGCGGCGGTACGTGTGTGCAGGTCCGTGGACGCAGTGGGCCTTGGGTCAAGAGACGAGAGGCTGCGTGAAGCGTTCTACTGAAATTGCGGTCGTCGAACACGAAGTCGATTGCGCCCGGCAACTCGCGCGCTTTTTCCCGGGTTCCGCAGCCGTTCGCGTGCCCGTGCAGGTGACCGCGCTGCGTGGCGGAGGCGCCAAGTTGCGGGAAGCCACCGTCTTGGAATTCGGTGGCGCACAACACGCGATTTTCCTGTCAACCCTGCCGCTGGAATTTGAAGACCACGTGCGAGTGCAGCGCGATTCGCGCGCCGGCGCGGCTGCCGATGCAACCGTTGTCGCCGTGCAATACCACGAAGGGCGAAAGGCTGTAGCCGTCAAATTCACGCAAGGATTGTGCGATTGGGTGATGCAGCCGTGAACAAAACTACTACCACGCTCAACCCCGCTCCAGTACGGCCAGAAGCCACCCGCCAGGAACAATGGGAAGAGCTTCGTTCCGTATTCCCGATCTATCTGGCGCTGGCAAAGCAGTTGGAAATCGCCATTCCCTTCCCGCAGGACAAACGGAATCTCCCGGAAAAACCGACTTTGGAGCTTTTCAAGCAAGTGCAAAACTGGCTGGAAGGGCTTGATTCGCGCGTGCTCGTTCACCAGTTGCGCCATCTACTGCAACAGACCACATTGAACGCCAGCGAAACGGGCCTGCGCGCGCTGATACAGCGCCACCTGCGCAAACCGGCCAAAACAAATATCGACCGGGACAAAATTGACTTCCTGCTGGTGCAATATTTCGCGCTCTGCGCGCCGGCAAAGATTTATCACAAGCAAATCGAACTCGAAGACACAGCGACGGTGATGAAACCGGTTCTCGGCGAGACGGACACCGCCCCGCTCGCGTGGTGCGCGCCATTGGAGAAAATGATTGTCGCCCTGCGCGGCTTCCGCAGCCTGCGCGACATGCTGAAAAACAGTTTCATAGCCGAGGGTCGCAAAGTGAAAGAGGCCGCGGGCGGAATGTTTTACGACCCGTCGGCTCTACTTACCTTCATTCGCTTCAACTTCTTGCTGCGCCGCACGCTGATCGAGTTGATGCACGCGGACCTGATCGCCATCCGTTCCGGACTGATGCAACTCGAGGCCGCCGGTGCGCGCACAATCGATTGCCGCCAATCGGGCTTCTCCGCCTCCGAGTCATTGGCCAAGATCACGCAACTCGCGAATGAATGGAAACAGCCCTTCCAGAAGGATTACACCGAACGAACGGTCAACGAAACCTTTGAAAAACTGCTGAATTTGCGCAGCGATGTCGAAAAGGCGCTGGAGCAATTGGCCGCGAAATCCGCTGCACCCGCGGCACCACGCACTCCCGCGCCCGCTGCCAAGCCCGCTGCGCCGGCAGCAAAAGCTCCCGTGAAGCCAGTAAAGGCACCGGAAAAAGCCGCGGAGCCGGAAACCGATCCTGGCATGGACTTTGAGAATTGCCTCGAGCAAATTTGGGAGCAACTCATTGCTACGCCTCCAACGCGTGGGCGCTCGATGACCACGGTAAAAATCGGCCGCGCCCGGATCCTGATGTCCTCCTGGGAAGTCACTGCATTTGTTAGCGAGGACGGTCCCGCGGCAGACGATCTGCGTCGTGCTGTAGTGGCGCGTGCCATGGTTACCTCCGCAACGGAAGCCGCCAAGGAGACGGGAAACGCCACAGGCCTTGATCGCGCGCTGTCCGTAGCCCGGGTCGAAGTTTCCAGGCTGCAAGAGCGCGTGGACGTTGCGAAGCAAGCCAAGGACACCGAAGCCGCGGTAAACCTGGGCATCAGTACCAAGCGCCTGCTTTCGGCGCTCGACGAAGCCGAAAAATTGTAACGAAAACGCGGCGGAAGGTAGCCGCCGAAAAAATTCTTCCGGGGAGTGGGCCACTTTTGCGAAGCGCAAGCGTACTGATCCTGACCGATGAAACGGATTTTGCACGGCTGTTGACCGCATGCTGGCAAGCGGAAAAACACGCGCCGGGCATCACCGTGCTGGGCAGTGACCTCTGGAGAGATCACGAACCGCTGCCTCACGATCTTGTCGTAGTCGGGCCTCTCCGCGACGGGAAACTCTCGGAAATCTTGCGTTCCCTCGAGCCGGCCAAGGCTCTGATCCTTTGCGCGCCGGCAGACTCACGTGAACTGAGCCACCTCCGCGGCAAATATCCGCGGCTAGTGCACGTGCCGCTGCGCGAGGATTGGACGCAAACGTTGCTGCTCGTCGCCGGAGAGTCTTTACGCCGCACGGAAGCACTGCGCGTCGCGCGTCAAGCCGAAAACAAAGCCGCGCGCAACGAACAATACGCCACACTTGGCCGTTACATGACCGACATGAAGCATAGCGTCAACAACGCGCTGACCTCCATGATCGGCAACGCGGAATTGCTCCTCCTCGAACCCGGCCAGCTCTCGAAACAGTCGCTCGCGCAGATCAAGACCATTCACAGCATGGCTCTGCGTATCAACGAAATCATGCAGCGTTTCTCATCGCTGGCCAGCGAGATGCGGGAGGCTGAGAATGCTTCTCAAGCTGAGACGGAAGAGGCTCCGGCGGCCTCCGTGCGGCGCCGCTGACCCAGCTTAGAAGCGCTGCAAGCTGCTCATTCCACAAGCTATATACCAAGCAGACACCACCGCCCATGTCTTCACAGGGCTGGCCGCTGACGTGCACCTCTACTCTGTGGAGAACTATGGGGAGAAGTCTGCCGTGCTGAAAAAGGTCCTGATCGTTGACGATTCGCCGGCGCAGGTGAAGCTGATTCAGGCCGTTCTCGAGCCTGAAGGCTACCCCTCGGTCGGCCTCAATGATCCAAGGCGCGTCGAAGAGACCATTACGGCCGAGCGCCCCAGCGTGATCCTGTTGGACGTAGTGATGCCAGACCGCAACGGTTTCCAGATTTGCCGCGAGCTGAAGGGCAGCACGGAGTTCAACGACATCCCCGTGATCCTGGTCACATCCAAGGACACGGCCAGCGACCGTTACTGGGGCGAGCAACAGGGCGCCGATGGTTACGTCACGAAGCCTTTTACGCGCGAGGAATTGTTGCGCGCGGTGCGCAGGTTTGCATGATCCGTCGCATGAACGTTAAAGCGAGAGCAACGAAACGATGAACGAAGATTTTCATCTGACGCCGCTGGCCGCCGACGCCGACGCCGCCGATCTGCTCGAAGCCCTCGGGCCGCTCGAAGAGCGCCCGCCGGAATCGCAGTACTGCGTGTTCCGCAGCGGCCGCGAGCGCTTTTGCTTTCCGGTTCTGGACGTGGAGGAAGTCTTGGAGTGGCCTCTGGTGACCAAGCTGCCCCTCGCCCCCGCGTACCTGGTGGGAATTTTCAATTTGCGCGGAGCAATTGTGCCGCTGATCGACATCGCCATGACCGAAGGCCGCAGGCCGGGGCTTCTGCCCAAGCACGTAGTAGTGGCCTCGTTGCGCGGAGAGGGTCATCACGACGATGTGCGCATTGGAATCGCTTCCGACGAGGTTATCGGCACGTATAGCGTCTCGTCCGAGGATTTGCTGGAGCAAGCGCCGGAAAACGTGCCGCACTGCGTCGGTATGCTGCGTCACGACGACCGGTTGGCTCTGCTGATCGATTTGAGGAGATTGCTCGAGGTATTTCCGGGCCCAAGCATTTGATTGGCGGCAGCCGCATCAACCCGCGGTGCGGCCACCGCCACAGACATTTGGAGGAAGCATGAAATCGCGATTGAGTTCCACAATCTGGACACTGGTCCTGGTCAATGGACTGGTCCTGTTCGGCGTGCTCTGGCTGGCGTACAGCGCCGGACGGCAGTCCAACGGGGCGTCCATGCTGGATTTTGGCTCGCTACCGAGCGGCGCCAGCGGGTCGGTGCTGATTGCCCTGTTCCTGGTGCTGGGGGCGATCGTATTTCTCGCGTGGCGGCTGAACAGCTCGTTTGTTGGTCCGGTGACCGAGCTCGCGCAGTTCTCCGAGCGCCTTGCCGCCGGCGACCCGCGCGCGCGCGTTGAGGTCAACTCCAACGATGAGCTTGGCTACATCGCCGAAAATTTGAATCGCGCCGTAGCTCGCGTCTCTAAAGCCACCAGCAACCAGGAAGCTAGCGACCACCTGCAGCGCAGCATCACCGAGCTGCTCACGGTCATCAATCAGGTTGCGCGCGGCGATTTGACGCTGCGCGGCAAAGTCACCAATGACGCGCTCGGGAACGTCGCAGACTCCATCAACTACATGCTCGACAACTTCACGAAGGTTCTCGAGCGCGTTCGCAAAGCCGCGATGGAAGTCACCGCGTGCTCCAACAACATTCTCGTAGCTGCCGACGAAATGCAGGCCGGCGCGACGCAGCAAGACCAGGAAATCACGAACACGTCCAGCGCCGTCGAAGAACTCACCGTATCGATGAAACAGGTGTCCAACAACGCCGAAGCCAGCGCGGAAGCTGCTCGCCGCGCGCTCGACGCCGCCGAACAAGGCAACCGGGCCGTGCGCGACACGCTGGAAGGCATGCAGCGCATTCGCGCTTCGGTGCAAGCCACCGCGAAGAAAATCAAGTCGCTGGGCGATCGCTCGTTGGAAATTTCGGAAATCATCAACGTCATCAACGACATCACTGAACAGACCAACTTGCTGGCGCTAAACGCGGCCATCGAAGCAGCGCGCGCCGGAGAAGCGGGCCGCGGTTTCGCGGTCGTCGCCGACGAAGTCCGCAAGCTGGCCGAACACTCCCGCAGCGCCACGAAAGACATCGCAGCGCTCATCAAAGCCATTCAGGCCGAAACAAACGAGGCCGTGGTGGTCATGGAAGAAGGCACGAAGGAAGTGGAAGGCGGCGCGACACTGGCCGATCAAGCCGGACGCGCGCTCGACGCGATTTCCACCGTCGTTCGCCAATCCGCCGAGCTGGTCCAGGAAATTTCGCTGGCGTCGAAGCAGCAGGTGCGCGGCACGGAAGGCGTCGCCCACGCCATGCAGATTATTTCCAACATCACGCGCCAGACTTCGCAGGGCACACGCGGAACCGTGGCGACGGTCAGCCAGCTTGTAAAGCTCTCGGACCAATTGAACGAAGCGTTGGCCCAGTTCCGCGCCATCAACAAGCAAGCCAACGGCAACGTTGCTTCGGAAGTATCCGAGCGGCCCGTCCCGGCAGTCGCTCTGCGGTAGCGGTCGATGATTTTTTGCTCCGGCCAGGCGCCGGGGCCGGAACGTTGAGACCATGAGCGAACGCCAGGGACCGGTGGCCGGTCTGAGCGAACATGAATTGAGCGAGATCCGCATGCTGATCGAAGAGCGGACCGGCATTTGTTTCGACGAATCGCGCGAGCGCTTCTTCTCCACGCGCGTGCGCGAACACTTGCGCGCGAAGAAATTCGCCAGCGGTACGGATTTGCTGCGCGCCATGCGTAAGGCCAACGTCGAGTACGAAGCGCTGCTGGAAGGGCTTCTGACCCAGGAGACTTCGTTCTTCCGCTATCCGGCGGTGTACGAAACATTTGAGAAGCGCGTGCTCCCGGAATTGCATGTGAAGAAATTTTGGAAGAATCCCAGAACGCTGCGCGTTTGGAGCGCCGGCTGCTCCACCGGCGAAGAGCCTTATTCCATCGCAATCACCATCGCCGACGCACTTTCGTTCAGCGATGCGTGGAACGTCGAAATTTTGGCTACGGATGTCGGCCGTCAAGCGCTCAAGCATGCCGAGCGCGGCATCTACTCCGGCCGCAGCCTCGGCAGCGTCACGCCGGCCCAGCTCTCGTCGCATTTTGCCACCGTCGAAGGCGGCCGTCAGATCAAGCCGCGTCTGAAGAAAATGGTCACCTTCGCGCAAATGAATCTCGCCTCCGCAGTATACGTTGGCCGCATGGACCTGATTTTTTGCATGAATGTGCTGATCTATTTCTCGGAAGAGCGCCGCCGCAACCTGGTGCAACGCTTTTACGACACGCTCGAGCCCGGCGGCTATCTGTTCCTCGGTCATTCCGAGTCCATTTCGAAGATGCCCGTCAAGTTTCAGGCCATCGTGCTGAACGATTGCATTCTGTATCGCAAGCCGACCGCTGAGGAATTGCAGAAACCCGAACTCGTCACGGAGGGACGCGCGTGAGCATTCCCGACCGCGAAGCTGTCGAAATCTTCCTCCAGGAAGCCTCGGAGCACCTGCAGTATCTGCGGGAATACGTCAGCGTGCTGCAGGACGTCGAGCCACGGCGCGAGGATCTCGAGCGTTTGTATATCGCGGCGCACACGTTGTGCGGCACTTCGGCGAGTTACGGCTTTCCACGCTTCTCCGAGGTTGCGGGCAAGCTGGCACACGTTTTCCAATATGCGATGAATGCCACGCTGGGGAACGATTTGCACGGGCCGCTCACGGAATTTCTTTCCGACGGAATTTCGGTCCTCGAAACCGACTTGCTCGAGATCAGCGACACTGGTGAAGAAAGCCTTGAAGACATCGCAGGGTTCAAGGAGCGCTATCGTTTCGCATTCCCCGCCGAACCCGCGCCTCTGAATTATGGGCAAGAGCGAATTAACGAGCAGGCCATCGAGCAGCATGCGGCGGAGGCCCACGAGGAGGACTCCACTGGCTCTTATTTCGACGCGTTGCCCGCCGATGATGAAGTCCCAGATGAGATTCTGGAATTCTTCCAGCCCGAAGCCGAAGAACATCTGCAAGTGGTCAGCGATTGCCTGATTTCTCTAGAAGGCAACAATAATCCCGAGGAGATCAATCGCCTTTTCCGCGCGATCCACACCGTAAAGGGGTCCGCGGCGCAAGTCGGCCTAAAGCGCTTAGGCGGCATCGCGCATCGCGTCGAAGACCTGATCGGCCGTTTGCGCGACGGGGAAATCGAGCCGTCCGCGGCCGTAGTCGATCTCTGCCTCGCGTCGGTCGACGTTTTGAAGAAGACACTGCATCGTCAGTGGGCCGACGAATCCGAAATGCGCGCCGAAGTCGATTCCCTGCTCGGCCGCATCGCAGAATTTGCGCCACCCGAAGAAGAAGAAGAACTCGAAGCGGCACAACCGACGGCCGAAGAGGCGAACGCAGAAGCAGATCAGGGCGCAGCCCAAGCGCCGGCGATGACGCGAAAAGGGTCAAAGCTTCCCGTCGCTGCCAATGCCGCAAAATCCGTACGTATCGCGCTGGAACGCCTCGATCGCATGATGAATACGGTCGGCGAGCTGGTCATCAATCGCACACGGATGGTCGGCCGTGTTGCTGAGCTGGAAAAACTCGTAGACACGCTCGGCTTTTCCAAGGAACGTCTGCACGGCAAAGTTTCCGAGTTCCAGGAAAAATACGAATTCAATCGCATCAGCTCCTCGCGAAACGCCGGTCCGTGGAACCCGGCAACGACGCCGCAGCGCCTCAGCAGCGCGGCGGCCGGGGACACCTGGTCCGATTTCAGCGAACTCGAGATGGACCGCTACGACGACTTCAATATCCTTTCGCGCTCCATGGCGGAAATTTCGGCTGACGTCAACGAAGTTCTGACCCAACTTGAAGGCTACATCGGGCGGGTGGAAGGTGATATCGACGAGTTCACTAAGCTCGCGCATCACTTACAGGACGAATTCACCGCGGCCCGGATGGTACCCATCGGCACGCTGTATTCGCGCCTATCCCGCGCGGTTCGCGACGCCGCCACATCCGCCGGCAAACAGGTTGAGCTCGATCTTACCGGCAGCGAAACCGAGCTCGACAACAACATCATTCAGCAAATTTCCGATCCGCTCGTGCACCTGGTGCGCAATTCCGTCGCCCACGGCATTGAGCACGCCGCAGAGCGCCGCGCCGCCGGGAAGTCGGAGGCCGGCAAGGTCTCCCTTCGCGCCTATCATCGCGGCAATCACATTTACATCGAAGTCGAAGATGACGGCGGCGGCATCGATTACGATCGCGTCAAAGCCAGCGCGATCGAGCGCGGCCTCGTCTCACCCGAAACGGCGGACCGGCTCACCGACCGTGATTTCCGGGAGATGCTCTTCCATCCGGGCTTTTCGACGGCGCCGGCAAAAACGGAACTGGCCGGCCGCGGCGTCGGCCTCGACGTCGTGCGTGCAAATCTCAACGCGCTAAACGGCGAAATCGAAATTCACAGCACGCGGGGCCAAGGCACCAAGTTCACGCTTAAAGTTCCGCTAACCCTGATCATCTCCCCTGCGCTATTCGTGCGTTGCGGTGGCACCAGCTTCGCGCTACCCCTCGCCGTCGTAGAAGAAATCCGCCGCCTTCGCGCCGACGAAATCGAAGACGTCGGCGGCAAGCTGCTAACCAAGGTTCGCGACGTAATTACCGAAGTCATCCGGCTGGATACCTATCTCGGCCTTCCGCCGCTCGAGCCCATCAATGGCTATTTCCGCATGGTCGTGGCCAACGCCGGCAACCGCCAGATCGGCTTAGTGGTAGAAGAAGTTATTGGCAAAGACGAAATCGTTATCAAGAATCTTGGCGAGTACCTGCGCCGCGTCAAGCTCTTCCCGGGCACGACCATTGCTCCCGACGGCAGCTTGATTCTCTTAATCGATCTAAATCGCATGGTAGCCACCGAGCCGAACGAGCGCCGCACCCTGCAAGCTACTGCGACCGCCGCACGCATTTTCGCTCCCGGCTCCGCAGCCGTCGCTCGCGGCACGATTCCCGCCGAAGCCATCGATCGCGTGGAGCACGAGCGCGTAATCGTCGTGGCCGACGATTCCATCAGCGTGCGCAAGTTCGTGGGCCGCATGCTCGAAAAGAACGGCTATCGCGTGAAACTGGCCGCCGACGGCCTGGAAGCCGCCGAGCTCGTCGCACAGCACGGCTGCCATCTCGTTATCACCGACCTCGAAATGCCGCGCATGACCGGCTACGAGCTGATGGTGCAATTGCGCCAAAGCCCCGCCACGCGCCGCATCCCGGTCATGGTCGTCACATCGCGCGCCGGCGCCAAGCATCGCGACCGCGCCATAAAGGAAGGCGCCACCGCATTTCTGACCAAGCCCGTGCAAGAAGATCAATTGCTGGCCGCGGTCGAACAACTCATAGGAACGGAGGCGACGCGTCCGGTCGTACCGGTGGCGTAGAGGACCATGGCACTCGCAGCTACAAAGAAATTCCGCGTTCTGATCGTTGACGACTCTGCCTTCATGCGCAAAGTCCTGGAGACGATTTTCAACGCCGATGACCAACTGCAAGTCGCCGGCCACGCCAAAGACGGCCGCGAAGCCATCGCGCTGGCCGAGTCGCTCAAGCCTGATGTCATCACCATGGACATCAACATGCCGCACATGGACGGCCTGCAAGCCACCGCGCAGATCATGACCACAAATCCAAAGCCCATCGTGGTCGTAAGCTCGGAATCGCGCGAAGGCGCGGCCAGCACACTCAAAGCGCTCGAACTCGGCGCGATCGAATTTGTAGCCAAGCCCTCGAGCGGCATCGACCTCGACATGCAGAGCGTGAAAGAAGAATTGCTCCGCAAAGTCCGCATGGCCGCGAAAGTCCGCGTCGTACGCACCGCATCGCGCGTCGCGCTAACAGTGCAAGGTACAAACGGCGGCGCTGCCGCAACCAAGCCGGCGCCACCACCAGCCCGCACCGCCTCCGTTCCGACAGACCAGCGCTTCCCCGTCGTCGTGCTCGGCGCTTCGACTGGTGGCCCCGCGACCGTGATGCGCCTCGCCCCCGGATTCACGCGCGACTTCCCTGCCGCCGTTTTCCTCGTGCAGCACATGCCCGCGGCCTTCACCACACAATACGCGGCGCAACTCGCCGAATTCACCAGCATCCGTGTGAAAGAAGCGGAAGCCAACGAAACCGTGCAGCCCGGCACGCTCTACATCTGTCCCGGCGCGCAGCATCTGCGCGTCACTCCCGCCGGCCGCATTCAACTCGACGGCGCGACCGGTCGCATCAACGGCTATCTCCCCAATATCGATGTCACCATGGAAACGGTCGCAGCCTACGCCGGCGCCATGAGCATCGGCGTCGTTCTCACCGGCATGGGCAACGACGGCGCGCTTGGCGCTAAAGCCATCAAGTCCGCCGGCGGCATGGTTCTCGCGCAAGACGAAGCCACCTCCGTCATCTTCGGCATGCCCGCCGAAGCCATCAAAGTCGCCGCGGTTGACCAGGTTCTCGCTATCGACGACATCTACGCCGCCATAGAAAAGCGCGTGATCGGCATCTGCAAATCGATGCCCGTAGGAGCCAAGTAGTGCGCCCCTTGTCTCCAACCAAGCCTCCCGCCGGCCGCACCGAGCAAATTATTTTGTTCCGCGTAAGCGGACAGATCTTCGCCGTATCCTCAGCCTCCGTGCAGGAAGTTCGCGGTGTCGATAGCCTTTCCGGAGCCGCCAAAGATATGGCGTATCCTGGCCTGCGCAAGGTGAAGCACTTCGTGCGTCGCGGCGAAAATTCCGTTTACGTGGTGAACGCCGCCATGCACTTCGGCTTGCCGCCCGCGCCTGCCGCACTCGTTTTCGTGCTGCGACGCACCCGTACGGCGCTGCTGATCGACGGCATCGAGAAAATGACCAGCATGAGCCGCCTGCAAGCGTTGCCTCTCGCGTATTGCCACGAAGAGCGCAATTGGTATCGCGGACTCACAGCTCTCGACCAAACCGTCGTGCCCGTAATCAAGCCCGACGGCTTTTTGACTCCCGACGAGCTTTTCCTCTTGGACGCCTCGCTCTCGCAAGAGGCCGATGCAGAAGCAAGCCGCGACGCTGAACGCAACGACAGGAGCGACGAACAAGAGGAGCCACGAGACCAGCAAGACACGAGCGTTACGCAATGACCCCGATCCCTGAAACCGATCTGCAATCGTTCGTCCTGCTCCGGCTGGGCGATCGCCGTTTCGCCGTCATGGCCAACCAGATTGCAGAGCTAGTCGCCCCCAGCCGCATTTTCCGCTTCCCACATCGCACCAGCGAAGTCGAAGGCGTGATCCTGCGTCGCGGCCGCATCGTGCCCGTCTGCGATGTTGCGGAGAAACTCATCGGCAGGGGTTTGAAGTCGCGCCGCTTCTATCTAATCGCGCAGCGCCGCTACGACTCGCAAACGGAATGGGTCGCCCTGCCTGTCACAGGAGACTGCGAGCTCATTAACGCCGAGATGACTTTGCCCAGCGACACTGACGCGCCACACGTCTCCGGCTGGCTCTCGCACGCCGGCGACGTAATCGAAGTCTTGAACCTGAGCGCCTTAACTCCTGGGCCAACCGGAGTGTCACCGATCGCTGCGCCTCTCCAACAGCAGGAGGCTCGGCTATGATCCCCAACGGCCGTCCTGCAAAGATTTTGCTAATCGACAGCAACGTCTATTTCGCCAAGAAACTCGGTGATGCGCTGAAACGCGAAGGTTTCGAAGTAATTTCGAGCACGCAAGCGGCATTCGCGCTGACCACGCTCGAATACGACGCGCCCGCAGCCATTGTCTGCGCCACGAACCTGCGCGAGATGGGCGCTCTCGAGATCGCCAAGATCATTCACGCCGACCCAAAGAATTCCGCGCTGCCCATCATCGCCCTGGGCGACGGCAGCCAGCGTGCTCTGATGGAGGCGTTCCAGGCGGGCTGTGACGATTACATTGATCGTCGCCGCACGCCGGCAATCATCGCTTCGCACGTGCGCAATATCGTCACCAGCAAGGCAGAGGGCTTCCAGCCTACGCAAATGCTCACGCAAGCCGACACCAGCATGAGCGGCAGCCTTTCCCACACCGACCTTCCCGGCGTGCTGCAAATGCTCAGCCACGCGCATCAGACCGGCGCGCTGCACATCAACGCCGCGAACGCCGATGCCGTGCTTTTCTTTGATGCTGGCGAAATCCGCCACGCCGAATGCGGCAGCCTATTCGGCGATGAAGCCGTCGTACACATCGTAAAGACGGTTCACGGAGGCGGAAGCGGCGTTTACAAGTTTGTCTACGGGAGCACTTCGACGCAGCACACCGTGCTGCGCAATGCCACGGATCTCATGCTCGATGCCATGCGCGAATTCGACGAAAGCACCCGCGACATGGCGGATAAGGAAGCGCTATGAGCGAAGCAATGACCATCCCTCCCTTGGCCGATGCGCCCGCGAAGCGCACGCCCACGGTCTATTTCATCGACGACAGCGCCACCATGCGCGAAGTCATCAAGATTGCCTTTCGCCGCGAGAGCATCAACATCGTCGCGTGCGCCGACGCCGCTGCCGCTCTGGCTCAATTCCCGCAGAATCCGCCCGATGCCGTCATCACAGACGTCATCATGCCCGACCAGGACGGCTACTCTGTCTGCACGCAGATCAAGCAGCACCCGGAATATGGCGCAATACCGGTCATTCTAATGTCTGGAGTTGTGAACAAGACCGTCGCGGACAAAGCCATCGCAGTGAAAGCAGATGAATTGATTCGCAAGCCATTTCAGCCGCAAGAACTGATTGGCCGCGTAAAGAGCCTGCTCGGGCCAAAAATCGCGCCACCGCCCGCGCCGCCAGAACGCCACATCGGCGCCAGCTCGCTGCAAAGCCTGTTTGCACCCCCGGCTCCGCCTCCGCAGGCGATTCCCGCGCCACCGCCGGTGCAAAGTGTGCCACTTGCGATGAAGCCATCTCCAGTAATTGCGCCACCCGAAAACGTCTGGCCCCGCGCCCTTGCCGAAGCCTTCACGCCGCGGCCGACCGCACCCGCAGCTCCTCCGCCGCAAGGTTTTCGCGCGCCAACCGCGAGTCCCGACATCATAAAGCTCAAAACCGAAATCGCGCGCCTCGAGCTCCTCGTGAAAAAACTCCAAACCGAACTACAAATCGAGCGCCAGTACAACCAAGCCCTCGAACAACACGTGCACAACCTGACCACCATCGAGTAGTCCGTTTCTCGGCTTTTATTACAACGTTACATATACTCCTGTGTTATAGTCGCCAGCCTCGAAAGGAGAAGGGGAGGCAGCGATGTGCATCGTTTGCGAACATCAACTTTACGAAGAACACCGCAGCGCGGAGGAAGCACCCTTCGATCCCTGCCCTGAATGCGGTAAGTTTCCCAGCAACCAGGGCGGCTCTTGCTACCACTGCTTCAGCGTAGGCAATACGATCGATGAATGTCCCGAATGTCTTGGCAAACCTTGGAGCGATGGGTTTCTAAGCGCCAAGGCCCAGATCGAAAAGGAGAGCTCTCCCCCTGGCTCGAGAATTCATTGACCAAGCCATCGAACCACAACCGGACATCTGAGCGGCGCGAAGCCTGTTAACCGATCGGGTTTTGCCAGCGCAATCCCGGAAAACGGCTGAAATCTCGGTCGGTAGTGCAAAGCATTCCGCCATGTTCAATCGTCAGAGCAGCCAATTGTGCATCCGTGATCAGCGGGCCCCGAGCTTGCCCCTCAAGAATCGTCTGCCGCAAGAAGCTCCAATGATGATCTCCCGGGCCAAGCAGCCGCACATTAGGCTGCGTCACCCATTGATCGACCAGATCGATCACCTCAGAGGGTGTGAATCTCTTCCCTGACAGTCTTGGATTCGTCACGATACGGACAAACGCCGTAATGGTTTGCCATGGCAGCCCGACAGGATCTGTTCCGGACAGCACCTCTTCAACCCACGCCCGGGCCTTCGCGTGTTGATCTGAAGCCGCATCGTACGCATATAAGAGAATGTTGGCGTCGAGAACGATCACTTGTGGGCGGGCCCTTCCAAAGCTTCCACCAATTCTTCGACATCGTCATAGCTTATACCTGGTGGCAGCCCTAAGGGCCGAGGACGAACAATAAACCGTTTCCGTTCTGGCTTCCCCGCGGCCATAAGTCCTAGGCGCAAGAAATGATTAACGGCCCCTTTAAGAGACGCACCAGAGCGCCGAATCTCGCGCCGCAGAAGCTTCGCCACGTCCTCATCAATCGAAAGTGTAGTTCGCACATATTGATGGTTACATTTGGCGCATCATGATGTCAATAGCCAAGCCGGCGCACTATTTGAACTTGGCTAGAAAAAGGTTCATTCTGAACCCGTCCTGGATGGGAGAATTCATGCGTGGCGTCGTTTGGTTAGCGTTGGCTGTCCTGCTGTTTTTCGCCTGGATCGGAAGCTTCATCATGTACCACGTCGCGGGTTTTCTGATTCACCTGCTTCTCATCCTTGCGCTAATATCGCTGGTGATTCACCTCTTCAGCGGCAGGCGCGGCGGCGGTGACGTAGTTCGACGCGACTAGCCACAATCGGGCGACACGTAGCCCCTCGCCATATCGACTGGCTCCTTCATTCTCGCCGCGGCGCCTTCTCCAAAAGAAAAAAGCGAACCCCAAAAGGTCCGCCTTTTCACAAAACCAAGAACCCTACATCGCAAAATAACGGGATCGCTAGGCCTTCGCCGCCTTCGCTCCGTTGAACGCCAGCGCCAAGCGCGACTTATAGCGATTCCCCGTGTTTTCGTGCAGCAC